>FLNX01003685.1_pt1 | contig 12040 bp, 13 predicted proteins | sample 1140341 | NCBI WGS metagenome assembly FLNX01 (sample SAMEA3878208, study PRJEB12797) | bioreactor metagenome | biome: Moose rumen | place: Sweden | collected 2011-10
ACATGAGACATTTGTTGTCCAATTCGATCATCAATGCCTTCTGATACACCGATTCAAGCAACCCCGGTCCGAGTTTTGCATGAACCTTTAGAGCACACCCAATTATTGTGTAAGCGAGTTCGTCGTACATGTTACATTTCTTTTACAATCTTTTATAATCTGCTGGAAAAATAGTCCAATCTGAATAGGTCTTCTGCTTGAGATATCAGAAGAGGCCGCGGCTGCCGAGTTTGAAGAAGGCCCATGCGAATGCCATTACAGGAACAATCCAATACCATATCTTGATAAACTTATAATTCTTGGCGTTGAGCTGTGTGATGCCGTAGGCCGCCATAATCAGCAGCACTGGCAGTCCAGGCAGCAGGAAGCGCTCCGAGTTGGAGAAACCGCTCACGGAAACAATGCCGAGGTATGCTATGACAAACGAGCCTATCAGCGACAGGTTGCGCCAGTTCTTGGTTATAAACAGGGCACTGAATAACGCCAACAGCACAAAGCCGCCAAAGAAATTGCGTACATAGTTGCCGCCGCTGAGCATCTGTTGGTTGTACTGCTCGTCCACGTCAACCATCGTCGGGAACGGCAGCACGAACATCATGGGCGCCATCACCGTCCCAGTGGCATATTTGGCCCATCGGTTGCCTTTGTTGGTCTGCGTCATGCGTTTTGCCGTCACGTTCTCGTTGCGGTATTCCCAGTTCTTTTCCACTTCGTTCATAATCGTTCCCCCGGCCAGTGTAAAGAGCGCCAGGACACCCCATGCAATGAGCATGATGCGCTTCCTTTTGCCGACGATGGAGGTGTTGGTGAAAACAAGCGCGGTGACAAAGGAAAAGACTGCGGCAGCACCCAAAATGGTGCGGAAGGTGAACAGCGATAGCGCCAAAAGCACCGGAATTATTATCGTAAACACATTGTATCTCTTGCTCCGCAGCAGGTAGTCTGCGCGTTCCAGATAGGCTACAATCAGGAAAATCATGAATGTCTCTTTCAGGTGCAATCCACAGTAGAAGATAAGGTTGGGCATGAAACATGCGAAGATGGCCGACATGCGCCCGACCTCTTCGCCCAGGTTGCGCTTGGCGAGGAAGTAGAGCAGCAGTACGGTGACGGTGCTGAAGACAGAGTTGACCAGGCGGGGCATGAGGATGCTGTCGCCGAATATCTTTGCCAGGATGGTGAGGTAGAAGATATATCCTGAATCTGAAACTGTGGTGGTTTCCACGAACATATAGTTCCAGATGTCTTTCCATTCGGTGTGAATGTTTCCCGTGGATTCTTCATAGTACCAAATGGCGTCTCCCGCAGAGAATTCGAATGGGATACCTGTCTTTAATGTATAGTAGATATAGGCGAAGAATACCCAGAAGATGCGCAGCCCCAATGCAATTAGGAACAGATTCCTCAAAAGAGCCTTCTGGGGTATGTCCTGCCATTTCCGGCTGCAATAGGAGCTGAGCAGGAAGAACCCCACCACCCAGGCAATGCCCATGAGGATGTATTCTATCGACATGGCGTGACGGAAAAAGAGTATAGTCACGGCGGCCAATGCCCCGAGGTACAGGTAGATGGCTTTGGTGGCCAGTTGTTTGGGGAAGAATGGAATCATTTGCGGAACAGTAGTTTGACTTTAAGTGTGATGTATTGCCTCAAGTTGGGGATTGTGTAGACGGAGCCGTACCGATCAATGACGGCGGGCTCGAAATCGGGATTTTGTATCTTGTGCAGTGCGTCGAGCATCATCCCTACGCTGTTGTCGAGGGCCCGTTGGCTGAGGCTCGCGACGGTGTCGCCGCGTTCTATTTCTATTGTCTTTTCGGCTATAGGGCTGCCCTTGTCGATGCCTGCCGACAGGCGCTGCACGGTGACACCCATTGTCTTCTCGTTGTTATAGAGTTCCCAGAAGCCGACAGGCTGTCCGCGGTATCTCCGCATGTCGCCGTGGTGGTACGAGAGAATGCCCTGTGGAGCCATTGTCAACAGGGGTTCCTTCACTATGCCGAAGCCGCCAAGCATGACCATCACGTCAGCACTCATTTCCGCCGTCTTTTGCAGTGTCACGGAACTGTAGGGTTGCCGGGTCTCGACACAGGCGACCCCCCTCTCCGAGAAGTACCCGACGGCCGGCATTGACGGCACCTTCTTGGCAGCAAGCCTTTTGGCCAGCATCACCAGCATGTACCCTCCACGACCACGCTTCAGATTCTTGACGAAACGCTCTTTCAGCGATGGCCGTGGCCGACAGTCTATCAGCACCCCGGCAATCTCTATGTCGGGGGCGTCCATGATGGGTGCCAGCACCTCTTGCTGGAAGCGGTCGAGCTGGGGGCTGCAGAGTATCGCTATTCTCATTCCCTGTTCTTTTTAAAGCCGTAGGCGGGTCTGCGGAGTATGTTCTTCACCAGCGCATAGCATCCGCTGGCCTTCACCATGAGTTCCGTGGTGGTCGTGGCGTCGTTTACCGAGAGCCGTCGCAGGCGGTAGGGGTCGCTTGTCATGTCGTTGTAGCCGGCATCCACCGTCACGCCGCACCGGTAGCCCGCGGCACGGGCCATGTCAATGTCGCGCTGCGAGTAGTCACCGTTGGGGTAGGCGAGGGCATACACACCGATGCCGTATTTCTCTTCGAGTTCGGCCCTCGAACCGGCAATCTCGTCGTGTGCCGTGGTGTCGTCGCACTGGGGTAAAATGGGGTGAAATCTTGTATGGGATTGAAAATCCACCCACGGTTTCATTGACTCGATCTGCACTCCCTGTAGTGCTTGTGCGTCGGGATACTCATCCTCCTGCCCATATCCATATTCTTTCAACGTCTCAATGCGTTGGTTGTTGGTCATACTTTTTAGTTCTTCTGTCTTGTGCATCACCTCGGCACTGTGGCGAAACCAGAAGTGGCGGTGTGTGCCGACAACGGACGAACACAGGAATATGGCGACAGGGATGCCGGCGCTCCGTATCACCGGCAGCAGGTCGTAGTTGCCTATGTGTCCGTCGTCGAAGGTGATAACCATAGCCTTGCGGGGCAGGCTTCCGCCATTGCCAAGCGCATCCAGGTAGTCCCCAAGGCCGATGATGTTGTAGTGCCGTTTCAGGTAGTCGAAGTTGCGCAAGGCATCAGCGGCGCTTATGTCGTGGAAGAGCAGCAGGGTCACCTTCCGTCTTTGCACCGTCTCCCTCCATAGCCATGCTATACCGCTATACCTCAATGCCATAACGAGCAGGTTCATCCCAGCAGCCTCCGTTTCAATTTAATCAGTCGGGTCATGTTCCGTTGCCCGATAACATTCGCTAATGCACGGGGCAGCCCCTTCCTGTTGGTCCATGAGCCAATACCCAGGTGGTCACAGTAGGTGTTCTCGGTCAGTATATATTCCCCTGTAGTATGGCGGGGACTGAAATAGTCCACAGGGAAGACGTGCAGGTCTTTGTAGTCTTGCTCGGAGCCGTCCTGTATAAAACCGTTTTCGTGCATACGGGTAGTCATATAGAGCACGTTTGTAGTCAGGTCAAATTTGCCATCTGGCAGCACGAAGTGTCGATTAGTGTAAAAAGACAATTGCTCTTTTACCCATGCTGTTTCTGGTTCCGATCCGAGGATGCAGGTGGCCACCAGAACTCTTTTGCATCCTTCAAAACCGGCAAAGGCATGATACGAAAGCAACGGCTCAAGCGATTTGAGAATCATCACGTCGGTATCAAGGTATATGCCCCCCTCTTCGTTCAGCGCTTTTAGTCGAGCCACGTCGCTCACGAAGGCGAATTTCCGAGCTTCATAGGCCTCCTTGGTATAAGACACTTGGTTCACGTCGAAGTTGTCCTCGTTCCAAAGCTTGTATTGCCAGTCAGGCATGAACTTGTGCCACGAGTCGATGCATTTCTTCGCCAATTCCGGCATCTCGCCACGGCCGAACCAACAGTAGTGTAGCTTGCGGGGAATCATTTCAAGATTGACGTTAGTTTATATGTAGCCCAACCGATTGCAGGATGGTTGCAGAGAAAATTCTTCAATAGGGCTTTGGAATTGACTGAAGCGCAACCTTCAAGCCATTGGCGGGTCACGGGATAGCATCCGTATGGGCGGAAAGCATTTAGCATTGATTTGTAATCGCTAAAGCTGTAGTGTGCGGAAAGCATGTGCCGACCACAAAGATAGACGAAACGCATCATTTTCGCCTTCTCGGTCTCATTGACAGCGAGATTGTTAAGCTTGGAGGTCGCTGCCATCCTGTATTGTACAGCCAGCAAGGCACTGTCCACAATCAGACGAGCCCGTTGAGAAGTCGGGTGATGAGTGTGGCTGTGCTCCGAGTCGTAGATGTATATATACAGTGGAGTATTGGTAACAATGGCTTTTCGTGACACCGTCAGAAACTCACCCATAAATACATCATCTTCGTGAAGATATAGGTTTTTGCGGAAATGGATGTGGTTATCAAGGATAGTCTGACGGCGAAATATGCCATCTACCACATGATAGTCTATGTCATAGAAACCCTCCAAGGGCTTACCCAAGCCATCTATGGTGTAATGGACAATGTCATATACATCGTGTCGGTACTCTTCTTTGCCCGTCGGCATTTTGTGGATTTTGAGTTTCAAAACATCAGCATCTTCCACTTCTGCCAACGCAAGCAGCCTCTCCAAGGCTCCTTGAACCAAAAGGTCATCGGCATCTACAAACATCAGTCTTTCTCCCAATGCATTGTCTATCCCCATGTTACGTGCCGATGAAACACCTCCGTTGTCCTTGTCAATCATTTTGACGTAGGGATGTGACTCAATGTATGTCCTGACGAGAGCAGGACTCTCGTCGGTCGAACCGTCGTTGACCACGATAATCTCCATGCTTTCGAAAGGCGTGATGCTGTTCAGACACCGCACGATGGCATCACCCACATTATAAAGCGGTATGATGATAGACAGTCTCATTCAACATATAATTTACCATACTTGGCGCAGGCGTTCTGCAAGGACTGACGATGGCGTTCGTCGAAGTCGGGATTGCGCAGGGTATATTCTTCTCCAAAAGTGTTTTCAGGGGCCATCTCCTGTTTGCGGGTGGTAAGAAAATCATCAAGGGATTTGATAACCCTTGCAGGATTGCCGACAGCGACCGAATTGGCCGGGATATCGCGGTTCACAATGCTTCCGGCACCGATGACCACATTGTCGCCAACGGTAACACCAGGCAACACAATGCTGTGGGCACCAATGAAAACGTTGCTGCCAATATTCACGTTGGCAACACGGGTGTATCCGAGAAACACTTTGGTGCTGGCGTCGTGGGCAAGGATGCGTACCCGTGGCCCAAAAGTGACGTTGTCGCCAATGGTGATGTGGAAACAATGCGAAGGGTCTATGGTGCAGTTGCCCAAAGTGCAGCCTTTGCCTATTTTCAGCCCTCGTTGGATCAGTTTGTCGATATTCTGTTCTCCACGCAGCCGCGCAAGGATTTTTCTTATTTTATTCTTCATCGTATCAATCGTTGTTTTATTTTCGACAGAGTGGACATGGCAGAGCAATATGCTTTTACCAGCCAAAGAGGAGCATGATAATAAAACCGGTATATGGCATCTACATTGGCGAAATCCACTTTGGCTATCTCTTTATCCACTGCTTCTGTATGCTCGCCTCCCTTGTGGAAAACCATCAAGGTGTAAACCCTTATTTTGTCGAACAGCACTTTCAAGTCATGGTTGTGCTTCTCGTCATCAGCAAACTCATCCAGATGGAAGGTCATAAAAGTATCTGGAAGATAAGCGCTGTTATGAGTTCCACGGAATGTACCATCCACATCCTGATTGTAATATGCCAAAGGCTTGTTCAGAAAGGCTACTTTATATTTCAAGGCAATGCGTATCCACAGCAGGAAGTCCTCGCCCAACTTGATGCCGGCGGGGAATCCTCCCATCGTATCGAAAACAGGGCGCGGGATGCAAACCGCCCCCGTCCACAAGGGCATGTACATCGTTTGGGAATACGCCTTGCAATAGTTGATGTATCCCTTTTCAAAGCCCTCCTCCACTCCTATGTCGGCCACCCGCGTCTTGCGCTTGGTTTCGTTCACGATGGTATAGTTCGTGCCGTAAATGCCCGCGTCGGGATATTCTTCAACAAATTTCGCCATCTCTTCCAAAAAAGCCGGTTCCCACCAGTCGTCGGCGTCGAGGAAACAAAGACACTCGCCTTGCGAAGCGGCCACGCCGTTGTTGCGGGCCACGCTCACGCCGGCGTTCTCCTGCCGTATCATGCGGCAATTCGCCTTGCCTTCGATGGCCTTGGCCGCAATCTCAGCCGAATCGTCCCTGCTGCCGTCATCGACGACAATCAACTCATAGTCGGTGAAAGTTTGCGACAAGACGCTCCCGATGGCTTTAGCCACATACGGGGCCTTGTTATAGAGCGGTATGATGACGGAGAATGTCATTGAATCTTATTCTTCAAATAATTCCACTTATGCCTCAACTTCGTCCGGCTCACACGACGATAGGCTTTCCAATCGACTATCGAGCGCAGGTGCTGCCTTTCTTCGCGGTTGCTGCCGAGGAAGGCCATCTGGTAGCATTGCGTCAGTGCGCGATAGGCGGTTGTCGTGTCAATGCCATTTTCTTTGGCGAACCATTCCGACAACTCATTGCCGATGACCACCAAACTCTCCTTGCTCCGCAACCCCCGTGTGGTCATGATGCTGCCCTCACGCACACGGTAGTTGTATAGGACATCAGGAATGACCTTTACCGATTTGGCATTAAGACACGCGCGAGGTGTGAACTCGTTGTCCTCGTGCAGTATGCCTTCGCGGAAGCGCAGGCCGTTCCCGACAAGGAACTGCCGACGGTAGCACCGTTGCCACACGCACACAAAAGGCACCTCCCGATGTTCAAGTGCGTGACGGTTGTAGTACTCCCATCCGTTGGATTCTTCGGCTGGCAGTATGTCGTGAGTGCCACTGTCGGTGCGCCGGCAGGCGAAGCATACCATATCTTCAACATCGATGGCTTGTGCCAAAGCATTCAGCATATTCGGCTCCACCCAGTCGTCGCCATCCACAAAAAGCACGTAGTCGCCCTTGGCGGCCTCCAGCCCCGTGTTGCGTGCCGCGCTGAGGCCACCGTTCTCGCGGTCAATCACCTTCATCTGCGGCAGCCGCCCTTCCCACTCGGCGAGTATGGCGCGGCTGCGGTCGGTCGAGCCGTCGTTGACGCAGATGACTTCATAGTCCTCGATGAACTGCCCTTGCAGACTTTTTAAACAATCATCCAGATAGTCCTGAACGTTATATACTGGGACAATGATAGAAAAACGTGCGTTCATTTTTATAGATACTCGCTCCCTACTTTGATCAAAAATGGATTCTCCCATTCTTCCAGATAAGGTGATGACCAGCGCCCGGAGAATCTTTTGAATAACCAGGAGGGTACTTTCCGGAAGCCTATATTCCCATTTACAATTGCTCGACGATTGTGGTGGAAATGGGTGTCATCACCCAGTAAAGAGAAGTGCTCGTCGAGGTCAATGAGGGTATTGATGCTAGATGATTTATTGGCGCAGTGTATTCCCGAACCATCGAATCCATGATTTCTGACCTTCGATGATGTGGGCATGACAACATATTGGTCTTCCAGATGCATGTATGCGGCGTATACTTCATCGTATATGTAGTATTTGTAGTTTTTTAAGAGAGAGAAATTTAGAAACAATTGCACGTTGTGGGACCCAGTGCGCCATATTTTCCATAATGATAAAGGGTTGTGAAGATGTTTTCTGAAGTAGCCGTCACTCCGCAACTTGCGATGGCTTTCAATCCATCTATCCCGCCATATACCAACTCCCCAAGCAGAATAATAAACATTTTGCCGATACCAATTGTTTCTGTCGGATTTGATATTGTATTGTGGCCAGTTGTATCCGCAGACTGCGAGAACACGCTTGTCATCATGAAAGTGGGTCAAACAACAATTTATATATTCCAGAAAGTTAGGTGAGAATTCATTGTCGTCTTCGGAGAAAATCCAGCAGTCATAGTTGGGAATAATGTATTCTTCAAGTGTTTTTATTTCGTTCAGGAATGGTCCATAATTAGAGACTCTTTTAATAATGGAAAGTTTCTTGAAAGGAGAATGTTGTCGAAAGTTGTCCAGAAACAGTCCTATCTTCGTCCAGCCTTCGCGGTGTTTTTCAGTTAGTGGATAGTCAAGGGCGATGTATACATCGGTTTGGTCTGCCATTGAGCATGTGGCCAAGCTTTCGATGCATCGCCTGAAGTGTTCGTAGCGACATAGCGTCGTTATGTATACTGGAGCAGCCATAAGGATTGGTAACTATTGAATTGTTGGATTTGTCAACGGATATCGATTTTGGAGAGAAGTCCTTTTTTACGTTCCCTTTTAAAAGTTGCCGGGATACCATAATAAATACCCCAACTGCCGAGCGATCGTCTCACCATCGAGCAAGCACCAACAATGGTGCCTTCCCCAATTGTTAAATTTGGGAGAACTACACAATGGGCACAAATCTGGGAATATCTTTTTATAACGACAGGTCCACCTGTTACATGGCTAGTATCAGCTGGTGACATCGACCCAATTAAATAATCTCCACTAAAGTCATCCATTGCGGAGTAAACAGTCGTTCGTGCCGATATGCCGGTATAATCATCTAAAAAGATTCCCTCGGATCCATATAATGCTGTGTATGCAGATATATGAATATTGCTGCCACAAAATATTCTGCCTGATAAAATACAGAAATCGTCAATCCTAACATTGTCCCCGAATGTCATGTCTGCGGCTCCGTAAAAATGGGCATTTCTACTTATCAGGCAACCACTCCCTATAGATTTGAACCCAAGTTCCGTAAGTTCATCTAAAGAATAAAAAGAGGTTTCTCTTATCATTTTACAATACTATCAACAACTCTATTAATGTCAGAATCGGTTAATCCGTGGTGTAATGGCAGGCATATCACACGGTCAGCCATTTGGTATGCATTGGGTAAATTATCGACTGAAGCTGACGGGAGATTCCGGTATGTACTGACCGAACATGCGAGAGGATAAAAATATCGTCTGCCATAAACGTCGTTTCCCTTCATTTTGCAATACAATGCATCTCTTGACATGCCGTATTTTTTTTCATCTACAAAAACAGGGAAATATCCATAGTTGTATCGTACGCCTGGCTTACTATTGAAAAAAGTAATGCCATCAACTTGTGCAAGTGCTTCCCGATATATATGGACTATCCTCTTTCGTGCTTCTAAGGCTTCATCTACCTGCATCAGGTTCAGCAGACCCCATGCCGCTCTCACTTCATCCATTTTGCTGTTGATTCCAGGACCGACGATGGTAATCTCATCTGCAAAACCGAAATTCTTCAGAAAATCAATTCTTCTTTTAGTCTCTGCATCATGCATGATCATAGCCCCGCCCTCAATAGTGTTGTAGACTTTTGTGGCATGAAAACTTAGTGTCGACAAATCTCCTTCAGTAAGAATGCTCTTTCCGTTGACCTCGACACCGAAGGCATGGGCGGCATCATATATCACTTTTGGTCCATAATGTTGTGCGATGTTGTTGATTGCAGCAGTGTCGCAAGGCTCACCGTAAACATGAACAGGCATGATTGCAGTTGTCTTCGGAGTGATTGCTGCTTCTATCTTTTGTGGATCAATATTGCCCGTGGAAGGGTCAATGTCGACAAACACCGGCTGGCAGCCATTCCACCAAATGCTGTGAACGGTGGCTACAAAAGTATATGGCGTGGTGATGACTTCACCGGAAATGTCAAGAGCCTGAAGCGCTGTGATGAGAGGTAGTGTCCCGTTAGTAAAAAGACTGATATATGGGACTTTTAAATACTCGGCAAGCGACGCTTCCAGTTTCTGGTGGAAGTCTCCGTTATTTGTAATCCATCTCTTCTCCCAAATTTGTTGCAGCAATTCCGTGAATTCATCAAAACCGGGTAAAAGAGGAGAGGTAACGGTAATGTCTTTTTTGTTGTCAGTCATTCTTTGTTTTTATAAATTATCGGGTACCAGAATATCTCATTGTCATATTTGTACCACATGTGGCATCCCATAGGCAGGCGTTTGCCATTGAGGGTAAAGCATGTGGCTGGGCGCATATCGAAGCTAAAAGCAAGAGCCTCGTGAGCAGATGGTACTCTGAACAAGTCGTTGTATTGGCATTGGGAATAGGTCTTGTCCTCCTGTCCGTTACGGGATATATAATATTGCAATGTATTGTGATATCCCGTCATGGCACGGAACAGATACCACAATCGTAAAACGGGATTGCGTTTTATTCGAACGCGATTTTCCATGCATAGGCGTCCATATCCTTTGAGTGGACGAAGTAGAAGGTTGCGGTGCGTAAGTATCTTCTTGAATGCAGATACTCTGCGTAAACTGAATCCGCCGTTACCCACTTCCCAGTGGTCAATGTTGTTCACCTCGTTGCTCCAATGACAGAGCCAGGGACCTCCCACATAGTCGTACCCTCGCTGGCACCAGTCGTCCAAATGGTCTTCGAAAATGTACGCATCAAGCTGATAGATGAGTATATATTCGTAGTCTGCGAAGGCCTGGTATAATCGAGGATCAAAGCAGAGCCGATTATAGGCCGAGACGCTCGAGAAGCAGTCTTTCTCGAAACACTTTTTATTGAACGGAATCGGTTGTTGTCTAGTTATCCCCTCATAAAAAGTCGTGTCGAGTTCCTCACCGCAGATAAAAAAGAGATCCCTTTTCCCCAGCACTCGAAGACATTGTTGAAAAGAGGTCAGTTCGTCTCCGTCAATTGTGGGGGTGACAATTGGTATCACTATGGCTACTTGATGTTTCATTCAGGAGGTCAGAAGTTTGATTAATCTATCCGACACCCCGCTCTCCATCTTGCGGGCGAAGAGTGCGCCGGAGGCTGTAATTTTGTCGTAGTCTTTTTCGGTGAGTACCTGCGGATTGGCTCCATCGGGTCCCCAGTCGATGTAGCGTTTGTAATCGTTGACGAAGGACAGTCCGCTGTTGAGCCAAAGTGTAGGCAGGCATATCTCCTCGGCAATGCTTGTCATGCGGAAGCGGCGGAGGTAGTCGGGATGGTGCTCCATGTATTCCAAGGCAACGCCGACAGCTTCGCGTGACACGCTCCAATAGGTGCCACCACCGTAGAGATTCCCGCCAAAGTAGTTAAAACTCCGTTTTATTCCCATTTTCCGTTGCAGGCTGATTACTCGACGAGTGAGCCATGCACCCGTGCTACGGTGGGTATTGGGTCTTATCCACCAGTATTGTATGCGGTTCAATCCTCCTTCGGAGCCCCAGTCGGCATGTGGCAAAGGGAAGTGTTCCAGAAAGTTGTCGTTGCGGTGCGTTCCGCAAAAAACTTTGAAGTCCTTCAGCGGAAGGCAGGGCCAGTCGCTGCCGGTGACGAGATGGAAATATTGCAGGTCGTCGTGGGCGAAGGATTCCCTCATAAGCATGATGATGGCCTCCATGTGGCGATAGCTGCCCCACTCGACGGCATAGTTTCGGTAGAGGTGTATGCCTTCGCGATGTGTCAATGCGGTGCAGTCCTCCTTGCAACGGCGGTCGAGGTGGATGAATATCTCAAAGTCGGCATCGAAATACTCTGTCAGTCGTTGCAGCTGCGTCATGTCGCGGTAGGCAGTTATAAGAATCGCTTGTCTCATCGGTTGACAATCTTGCGTTTGACTTTTATCAGACTTTGGACAAACAGGCTCTTGGCACGCAAGGTAGAACATACAACAGCATCAAGCAATGGGCTGCGATAGGCTACTCCTTGCCCATTGCAGGCTTCTTTGAAGGCTCGGTCAATGCGACGAGAATGGAATTGGTCGCGGTTGTAGAAGCGCGAGTACCATGTGTGTATCAGGAACGGCTCGCCGAGGTGGTTGCAGAGTACGGTGGATTCGCCGTCGTGATGGCTGGTGGCGGTGAGCCAAAGGGTACGGCAGCGGTTGGCCATGAGGATGAAGAGCGGGTAGTAGGGCTCCACGTTGGTGGCGTGGAAGTCGTAGGCCCC
>FLNX01004615.1_pt1 | contig 11902 bp, 14 predicted proteins | sample 1140341 | NCBI WGS metagenome assembly FLNX01 (sample SAMEA3878208, study PRJEB12797) | bioreactor metagenome | biome: Moose rumen | place: Sweden | collected 2011-10
TTTTGCTTTTTTGCACTCATTTTTCCGGTACTACCGGTATCAGCAGATAGCTGTCATATTTACCGCCGACATGGATAATGTGCTTTCCATTATTGCGGGTTGCCGGAGCCTTGACGGCCAGTCCCGGGCAGGCAACTTCGGTGTGATTGCCGCCAAGCACCTTCATAGCCGGCTTTTCCCCCGGCATATAGGTATAGCCCTTTTCCGGAACAGCAATTTTGGCAGAACCAAAAGGCGGTACGCTGTCTGGCTGGGGCGGCTGATAGGCTGCTACAGTCAGCTGGAGTTTTTCACCGGCATGATATTTCATCCCCATCGGCCAGATACCAATGTCCACAGGCACGATTTCGCCCTTTTGCAGCAGTTCCTCCTGCGTATGTTTCAATACCGGCTCGGCAGGAGTTGATTTTTCCGTATCAAGAGCACGCTGGGACACGCGCAGGTATCCTTCGGAAACCGTGGGCATTCCCGTTATCGGATCTGCGATGATTTTGCCATCCTTATCCAGTTTCTGGACAGTAACCTGCAATTCCATATCATCGGCTCCGTCTGCTTCGACATACATGTGCAGATTCATATAGCCGGTCAGTTCTGTATCCTTGTCAAAACGAACGACAAAATTGACGGCCTTGAGCCCTGCCTGCGTATCATAGCTGACTGTTTGCGCTTGTGCGCCTTTTTCCCACACGAGTGTCTGCTGATTGGTCAGATACAGTTTTTTATACTGCGTCCTGGCCAAAGGAAATTCCTGCTCGACTCTGTCCACTACGTCTTTATGGCCGGGGTCAAGAACCGACAGGCGTACGCGCGGCGTCTTTTCCCAGTCATTGGCCACGCCTTTTAAGTAATGGTCAAAGAACTTGCGCAAGTCCTCCACATGTTCGGGCTGGTAGTAATCCGCCCATTCATTTGTGTTGTGGACGCGCAGCCATTTATCCTTGCTGGGAATCTGACGGAAACCAGCAAAGGTGCCGTGCGTATGCACCGGATTGGTAAAGCTGGCCACGACATAAGCCGGAATGTGGATATTCTGCAGTTTGGCAATCTTGTCCTGCCAGTAGGCGTCTAGCAAAGTATGCGTCACCACCATGCGCGGCTGGTCCTCAATATAATTATTGCTGGCAAAAGTTTCAAATATCCCCTCTGGGAATACGGGATTCGGAATTCCCCCACGATTGGCCGTTTCACGGAAATGGTCAACAAAACCTTCCCACGGTGCAATCGCGGTCAGGTGTGGCGGCTGTTCGCCGGCAATAAACCACTGCGAAACTGTCAACCAGGAATTGCCGGACATGCCGATTTTGCCATTTGACCAGGGCTGCTTAGCCGCCCATTCAATCGTATCATAGCCATCTTTAGAATTCTGACTGCCCCAATAATTTAAGTTGCCTTCGGAATGATAGGCTCCCCGGCTGTCGGGATTGATGATGACATAGCCATGCGCTACCCAATAGGCAGGGTCAGGCGCTTCAAATTTTTCCAGACCGGACGTAGCTGACTGCGGCACTCCGGCACGTCCCGGCACATCATCCAGCCATTGACCGCCAATCTCCTTGCCATAAGGGCTCCATGCCATGATAGCCGGATGCTTTTCCTCGTCCACAGGCCGGAAAATATCAGTATAGATAACCGTACCATCACGCAGGGTAACAGGCACATCCTTTTCAAACAAAATATCACAGGCAAGGGGCTTAGACCCTTCCCGGCGGATTGAGCCAGCCTTCAATACCATCTTTTCCTGCTTTAATTCCGCAGCCCGGGCGCGAACTGCCGATACAGGCAGCCCCTTGCGGTAATAGACCTCTACTGTTTCGCCATTAGACATCTTTTGCGGCAGGCTGATAGACGCCTTCTCCGCAGCCGAAGCTCCCGGCAGCATTACTCCCATAGACAGTGCTGCCAGCCCCCAACAAAGCATTTTTCTCATAGACCCCTTCATTCAAACAGCCTCCCTATATAAAAAACATTTCTCTTGTTTCCATAATACATTATAATATATTCGTATTATTTTGTTAAATTTCTTATTTTTTACAGGAGTGACAACTGATGTCTACATACGCCTTTTATCCCAGTCCCTTTGGCCTGCTGAAAATCGGCATTGATGAAGGAAAGGTCATCCTCAGCGCCATTGTGCCAAAGCAGGATGAGAAAAACCAGCCAACCGCCCTTAGTGAGAAAGTCTTTGCCCAGCTGCAGGACTATTTTGCCGGCAGGCGCACAGCTTTTTCCCTGCCTTACAAATTTAGCGGCACTGAGTTTCAGCAACAGGTCTGGGCGCAAATCGCAAAAATCCCCTACGGCCAGACCGTTACCTATAAGGACATTGCGCAGGCTATAGGAAAACCGCGCGCCTTTCAGGCAACAGGCCGGGCCGTAGGGGCCAACCCTCTGGCCATCATCATCCCCTGCCACCGTGTTGTCGGCAGCAGCGGCGATTTGACCGGCTATGCGTTTGGACTGGAAATGAAGAAATCTCTGCTAAAGCTGGAATCTAGCCTTTAAGTTTCAAGCCGTCATGGAAAGCCTTGCCCACCACAGGCCCTACCAAACGATAGGTCTTAGTGGCAATATCAAAGATAATGGGCTGCAGTTTGTCATAATCCACCACGCCATCGGTCAGCACGGCTTCATCCGCCTGCATGGATACGATTTTTCCCACCAGAATGCCCGTTTCATCACTGTAACTTACACATTCACATTCCAAAGTGACAGGAAATTCCTCAATAATGGGAGCATTGACATGGCTGCTCTTATGCACATGGCAGCCGGCTTTTTCAATCTTGTTGACCTTGCTGCCGGTTTCCACGCCGAAATAGTCCGCGATTTCCACCGTGTCTTTGGTGGCAAACGCTACGGTGAAGGCCTTGGTGTGCTTGATGTTTTCCGTGGTCTTGTGCTTGGCCAAAAACAATGTGATTTCATCATAATCAGACTGTGCCCCCCATGCTGCATTCATGGCATTAGGCACACCATTTTCATCGTAAGTACCAATAATGAATACCCCCTCTGGGGCAATGCAGGCTTTCTTTCCCGTAAATTCTACACTCATGCTGTTTCCTCCTTTGCGTTATTCACCATAATCAAAATATATCCAACCTACTCCAGCAGATGCCGCACCGTTTCCAGCCCATCAGCCTTTGCCAAAGTGCCGTAGGAAAATCTTTTATCCTCCGTTACCTCTCTGCCGAACCAAGCTGGCGGTATAAATGCCTTGGCTGCTTCTACAGTTGGAAATTCTACCTCTACATAATTGAATCCTGTCAGATGGCCGGTATGCACATGAAGTTCTGCAATCAAGCCATCCGGCAGATTCAATTTATAGCGGCGTTTTTCAATCATGCAGGTTTGCGGCCACAGCCTTGCAGCCAGATTGTCAAATTCCTGACTTTCTATATCCGTTTCCCATTCTTCACGGACAAGCCCTGCTCCGCGCTTGACGGTCAGCACAAAATGACTGTCACCAAGCTGACGGAGGCGGATTTCCGGCTCCAAAGCCACATAGCCCTGACGTAAAGTTTCATACTCTGCTGGCAGGGATGGCAGTTTTTCGACTAAAAATTGACGCTCTATCTCCATTATTGTACCTTCGCATTTACCAAATCTGCGGTTTTCACAGTCTTATGCCTGTACCGCTGGCGCTCCTTGGTTATCTCGCCGTAGTCGATGGCCCTGGCCGGGCAGATATGCAGACAGCCCAGACACTCCACGCATTTATGCTGCCAAACAGGCTGCCCCTCGGGACGTTTTATATTGCCTCTGGGGCATATTTTTTCACATAAACCGCAAGCCGTACATTTTTCCGCCGCACATTGGAAGGGCGTATCTATGGTCTGCTGATTTGCCACCCACTTGTCATGATGCCCCTTGCAGAACGTTTTGAGCAGCTGCCAGGTATCATGAGTTTTCCTGCTCGCAATGATCTTGGCTATTTTCGCCAGTTTCCGCTCTGCCAGCCACGCCCGGATACTTATTCGCCAGTCTGCAGCAATATCCCGATAAGGTATATAGTTCGATACCAGCCGTACAAAATATTTAGCCTGCACACGCTGATTTTTGTCCGCCAAAATATTTTCCATATCCACAAATGGCCGTCCCCAATAGGGCACGCCGCAAGTGGCAATAGCGAATATATACGGCGACTCATGTATAGTCAATTTATGCAAAAATTCCTCCACCTGCATGGGCAGGCTAAAGTAATGCAAGGGAAATACAAAGCCTACACACTCAGCATTAACTGAGGGGGTATCTTCCTGCAAAGCTGCAGCGATTGACCTTAGTTCCACGTCCGGCAGGGCTTTTTGTAATTCGCGTGCCACATAAAGAGAATTGCCCGTTGCCGAATAATAATAAATTACCGTGCTAATATTGATGTCCTCCCGATTTGATAATTATATTCATTTACAAACAATTATGTTACAATGTATCTGTAAACCAAACAATCACTTTGCAAAGGTGGTATATATGAGTAATAACAGCAAAACAGCTATCATCACAGGGGCTTCCAGCGGCCTTGGTGCAGAGTACGCCAAACTGCTGGATGCCAAGGGCCTTGACGAGCTCTGGCTGATTGCCAGACGTCAAGACCGGCTAACAGAACTGGCGTCAAAGCTAAAGACGCCCTGCCGCTGTCTATCCTTGGATTTAACTGAGGACAGCGCTCTTGATTTTCTGGAGCAGGAGCTAAACGACCAAAGACCTGACATGTCATTTCTAGTCAATGCTGCCGGCTTTGGCTGTATAGGCCTCAGCCGTGAATGTCCGCAGGACAAACTACGGCAAATGATAAAACTCAATGATATGGCAGCCGTGGCCATTACCGAAATGTGCGTGCCTTATATGAGAAAAGACAGTCACATTCTGCAGATTGTCTCCTGCTCCGCTTTCCAGCCCATTCCCAATCTGGCTGTCTATGCCGCCAGCAAGGCCTTTATGCTGTCCTACAGCAGGGCGATAAGCGTTGAACTGCAGGACCTAGGCATAAAGGTCACAGCTGTTTGTCCTTACTGGATAAAAGATACGGAGTTTGTCGGTAAAGCAAAAACCACCGACAAGCATGGCGCCTATAAGGATATGCCGGGAGCAACAACGGTCAAAAGTGTTGCCAAAAAATCTCTGCAGGCCGCTATGCGCGGCGCGGTAGTATATACTCCCGATACCGTAAGCACCCTGCACCGCCTAGTGACCTCCCTGCTCCCCCACTTTTTATTAGCCAGAATATGCAAATAAATGCCTTTTATTGCAAGGCCTTGCCTGCCTTGACCAGTTCCTCACGGATGCTGATATGCTGTGGGCAGACCTGTTCGCATTTGCCGCATTTGATACATTCGGCGGCTTTTTTGCGGCCATGACCGCCCACCAGCCAGTTTTCCTGATGCTGGGCAGCGGCTTTATCGCCGTAGAGCGTCAGATAGTTCATCGCCGTAAAGGTGCCGGAAATGCCGATTTCCTTGGGGCAGACCTTGGCGCAATAGTTACAGGTAGTGCAGGGAATAACCGGGATTTTGGCCAGGGCTTCCCTTGCCTTGTTAATGGTATTCTTCTGACTGTCATTCAGACCCGTAAAATCCTTCATATAGGAAAGATTATCTTCCATCTGCTCCACATTGCTCATGCCGGAGAGTACCACAATCAGCCCCTCCAAATCAGCGGCAAAACGGATAGCCCAGGAAGCGCAGGAGCTTTCCGGCTCGGCTGCCTGCAGGATTTGTTTGACGCTTTCCGGGGGATTTGCCAGCATGCCGCCCTTGACCGGTTCCATGATGATGACCGGCTTGCCGTGCTTTCTGGCGACTTCATAGCAGGCACGGGACTGAATGGCCGGATTTTCCCAGTCTCCGTAGTTAATCTGCAGCTGGACAAATTCCATTTCGGGATGTTTGGTCAGGATTTCTTCCAATTCCTCCGGCGTGGAATGGAAGGAAAAACCAACATGCTTAATCAGCCCTTCGGCCTTTTTCTCCTGCACAAAGGACCACATATCAAAATCATCAAAGAACTTCGTGCGGCTCTCGCCCAGATTATGCAGCAGATAAAAATCAAAATAGCCTGCTCCCGTGCGCTTTAAGGATAGGTCAAACTGCGCAATGGCTTCCTCACGGGTCTTGCAGTTAATCCAGGCAGCATTTTTCGTGGCCAGCTGGAATTTTTCTCTGGGGTACCGTTCCACCAACGCCTGCCGGATAGCATCTTCACTGCCGGCATAAGCCCAGGCCGTATCAAAATAGGTAAAACCTGCCGCCAAAAACTTATCCACCATCACCTTGACCTGCTCAACGTCAATTTCATCGCCTTTTTTCGGCAGACGCATCAGACCGAAACCCAGTTTTTTGATTTGCTCTCCTAAATACATCGTAAAGCCTCCTATTCCATATTCTCCCACCACGGGCCAAACTGCTCATTTTTCTGGCCGTCAATATAGGCCAGTTGCCCTATCTCAGGAGTCACCAGCTTATAATTTTTGTCACGGCTGGCCTTTGTCAGTTCCCTATAAGGTTCCTGCCAAGGGTGCCGTGACAGGGCAAACTTGCCGCCATGGGCAGGCAGGAGCTGCTTTGCCCCTGCATCCTCGGCTGCCTGCGCGGTTTCTTCCGGCAGCATGTGAATGGCATGCCAGGCCATGTTGTACTGGCCGTTTTCACCGAGCATCAGGTCAAAACCGCCAAACTTCTGACCAATGGCCTTGAAATGCTCACCATAGCCGCCATCTCCCGTATAATAGACCTTGCGCTGCGGCGTGACAAAGGCAAAGCCGCACCACAATGTCGGATTTGGCGTCAGAAAACGCCCGGAGAAATGCTGCGCGGGCAGCACATGCACGGATAAATCATCCGCCAGTTTGATTTCCGTGTCCCAGTCTTCCTCATGGAGTTTTTCCCTGGCAAAGCCCCAGCCCTCAAAGTATTCCCCGACGCCCAACGGACAGACAATCTGCTTCACCTTCGGCTTTAGCGCCATGATGGTGGGATAATCCAAATGATCCCAATGGTCGTGGGAAATGGCCAGCACATCTATCTCCGGCATTTCCTCTGCGGTATAGACATTACTGCCCGGAAATGCCTTGTTAATAAAGAAAATGGGCGAAGCATAGGGGCTGAACACAGGGTCAATTAAGATACGATAGCCCCCCAGCTGCATGAAAAAGCTGGAATGCCCCAGCCAGACCACCACATCTTCAGCAGGATTCAAACTGCGCCAATCCGTTTTCTTGGACAACATCACCTGCTTTGGAGATAAATGCGACTTATCCCCAAACAGGAATTTCGCCATAGCCACAAAACGGTTTTCGCCATTTTGTTCATTCATAACCTGTACGGGGACAAGATTTTGAAACCTGCCATTCACATAATGAGGTGATGCCTCCAGCCGTGCCAGGCGTTCTCCCTGCGGCAGCCGCCCGAACTCCGGCCTTTGGGTAAACAGCACGCCGCCTCCGGCTAGTACGCCCAATGTTCCCAAACCTCCTAAAATAAATGTTCGTCTGTTCATTATCTTCTCCTGCCAGTAATTATCTTTCTGCCTTCAATTCTAACACTTGGAGCGCACTTCAAGTCAAGATAAAATCCATTTGCGTCCCCGACAAAATATTTACTCCATGACTATTGACCTGAAGTCTACTCCAAGTGCTAAAATAAACTCATGATATTGAATCAGCATCGGAAGAGGTGACATTTATGACCATCAAGGAAGTCAGCGAAAAATACGATTTATCCGCCGACACCATCCGCTACTATGAGCGCATCGGCCTTATCCCCCATGTACCGCGCAAAGAGAACGGCATTCGCGATTTTGACGAAGCCGCCTGCGGCTGGGTGGAGTTTTCCAAATGTATGCGCAGTGCCGGGGTTCAGGTAGAAGCGCTTATCGAATATGTGGATTTGTTCTTCAAAGAGGGCACGGAAGCAGCCCGCAAGGAAATCCTCATCGAACAGCGCGCCCGCCTGCAGGAACAGTATGAGCAGCTAAAGACTACCATGGACAGACTTGATTACAAGATAGCCCATTACGAGGAAATCATGGCTAAAAACTGTCCCAATCTCAAAGCGTAAATCCCTAAAAGATAATCCCTAACCGTAAAACAGCCATGCAAGAAAAACCTGCATGGCTGCTTTTTTATTTAACGTCCACCGACAGGACTTTTTCAATAGCGCCCGGCTTTTCCTGAAAGAGCTCCAGCACCAGACCGTCAGGCAGCTGCACCCATTTTTCCGGCTTGCCTTCCATGGCGTGAACGCCCTCATAGGCCAGCATTTCCTGCAGGGCAGCTGCAAAATCCTGTACCACGATGCCTAAATGATGGCCCCTGCCAGCCGCCGGATTATCGGGGGCGGCTACCAGCTGCAAACCGCCTTTCAGCCAAAGCTGCTGCAATTTGCCGTCTTTTTCCTTGCGGCGTGTTTCCCTCATGCCCAGAACCTCCGCAAAGAACTTTTGGCTCCATTCAATATCCGCCACTGTCACAGCGGCATGTTCCAGATAGGACTGCTTTTCCGGCATATTTCCGCCTCCTTATACGAACCGGCATACATGGTCAACGGCTATATCGGAGAAGCCATAGGCCTCCGCCTTAGTCAGCTTGCCATTGGCAATGTCATGAATTTTCTCCAGCAGCTGTGCACCGCTTTCCTCAATGGAAATTTCCCCGCGGATAATTCCCGAAAGGTCAACATCCATATTGTCTTCCATCCAGCTGTAGGTGTGCTCATTGGCCGTGACCTTCAGCACCGGCACAATGGCATTGCCCGTGGGCGTCCCCCGGCCTGTGGTAAAGATGATAGCCTGACAGCCGGCCGCTGCCATGGAAGTAACCGAAGATATATCATAGCCTGCGGTATCCATGACGATAGCCCCCTGCTTAGTGGGACGCTGAGCCTGTTCCAATACCTCCACAATCGGACGCGTGCCGCCTTTGCGGATGCAGCCCAGACTCTTTTCATCAATGGTGGACAGGCCGCCTGTCTTGTTGCCGGGGGTAGGCTGTCCTGCCCGGCAGTCCTGACCTGCCGCCAACAGGTGTTTTTCGTAATCTTCGCAGACCTTGATTATCTGGTCATGGATTTCCGGCGTTGCTCCCCGTTTGGCCAGCACATGTTCACCGCCAATCCACTCAATGGATTCGCTCATCATGGCCGAAGCCCCCAAATCCACCAGACGGTCGCTCAGATTACCCACGGCAGGATTTGACGCAATCCCCGAGGTCGCATCGCTGCCGCCGCATTCAATCCCCAGCAAAAATTCGCTGATAGGAAATGCTTCCTTCTGCTGCATACCTGCTTCTGCTGCCATTTCCCGAGCCGCCCGGACGGCTTTTTCAATGGTTTTCAGCGTGCCGCCGTCCTCCTGTATGCCAAAAGATACCACAGGCTTGGAGGACTGCTGCTGGATTTTTTCACGCAGCTTGGCATGAGGCACGGTTTCACAGCCCAGCCCGATAATCACCACGCCGTAGACATTAGGATTCAGAGCAAAGCCTGTCAGGACTTTCTGGCTCATTTCCGTATTGGCTGCCACATCACTGCAGCCCGTATTAAAGACAATATTTACCGCCCCGCGTACCTGACTGGCCACAATCCGGCAGGATTCACTGCCGCAGGCGCAGGTGGGCAGAATCAGTACATGATTGCGAATGCCGGGACGGCCTTCCTTACGCCGATAACCGTAGAATTCCATGTTACTGCGCCTCCTTCCCCAGCAGGTACTCACTGGCGTAATCTCTGGGCACGCTACGGATATTTTCATGATATACCCAGCCCCCCTGAGGGATATCCTGCAAAGCCTCCCCGATGATTTCACCATACTTATAAACCATATCCCCTTTGGCAATCGGACGCAGGGCAATCTTGTGCCAAATGGGAATATCTGCGACAGCCTCCACTTCCGCCGTCGCGCTGCCATGGCAGTGTACTTTGTCTCCCGGATGGGCTTCACTTGTACAGGTGGCTACGTTATCCTTCCCGTCCAGCAAAATAGCTTTTGTCTCCATACTGCTCTCCTTTTACATAATCCACATCTATGAATCTATTTCGCCCCAGCCGGAAAAACTCCTCTTAAAAATTTCCCGTTATTCCAACATACCCAATGTATACACCAGCAGCCGTCTGATATATTCTTCATTTATTTCATAGGGATGAGATAAACCATAGGTATAACCGGCAATCGCTTCAGCTGCTACCATTTCCAAAATCAGTCCTTCGTTTTCACTACGCAGCCCTTTATGACGAATACGCTCCCACAAGTGCAGTTTTATGGCATCTTTCCACTTCTGCATAAACGAAAAATTGGGCTCCTTGACCAAAAAACTGTGAAACCATCTTTTATGCCGGTTGATATAAGCTAAGGTTTCGCTGTAAAACGCCATTGCCGATAATGTTCTCTCTTCATAGACCACGGCATCATTTAAGCGCAGCAAACGATAGATGATATTGTTTTCGACATGCTCAAGCAGTTCATCCAAACTTTCATAATGAACATAAAAAGTGCTACGTGCCACATAGGCAGCGGCACAAAGTTCCTTTACCCGGATACTGCTCCGCAATTTAGTATATGAAAGCTCCAAATAAGCATCCATAAGTGTCCGTTGAATTTCCGTGACCTCCCGCAGTGGAAGGTCGCGTACATACTGATAAGGATTTTCCATGGAGCATCGCCGCCTTTATGAACCTTCCCTTACAACACAATCTCGTGAGGAATTACCTCCCTGTCATGATTCGCCAAAGATTCCAGACAGTCCTCTTTCTGACTCATGTCATGAATCCATTGCAACGAACGATAGGCCTGCTGCTCATCCAGTGCTGTTCCCGGCGGAATCATTTCCTTCCATGACTTTTCCGCATAACCGCCATCAGCAAACAGCAGCACAAATTTGCCGCCATGCGTGATTTTTACCGCCGCCAGACCACTGGTATGACCGGGAATCTGAATCATTTCCACACTGCCATCCCCAAACAGGTCAAAGCTGCGCCCCACCGGCCCCTGCCCTGTTTCCGCAAAGGCAAAGGTCTCAATATCTACACCTTTCCACATGCTGGTAACATACCGTTCGGAATGCTTTTTCGTATCCTGCCATTCTTCTTCACTTACAAGAATATGTCTGGCTCCCTTCAACTGCCGCAGGCCGCTGGCATGGTCGGAATGCAAATGCGTAAGCAGCACATAATCAATATCTTCAGGACGAATATGCCTCTGCGCCAGCTGCTCGACAAGCGATTCGCCCATTGGCAGAACGCCCTGATTAAGCAGGAAATGCGCCACCCCCAAATGACGAATCTGTGCCATGCGGCTGTACTCCCCCTTGGGGCTTATTTCCCGATGCCAGCCCGTATCCACCAGAATACGCCCCTGCGGATGCTCAATTAAATAAGCAGAAACCGGCAGCCAGACACGCTTCCGGCGTCCATAAGCTGACAACAGGGTAAGCTGCACCGGATGGGGATTTTTCTCCTTGTCCTTAAAGGGAAGCGCCGGAGATACACATACACGGCCAGTATGGAATACGTGAATACGGATTTCGTTTAAAACACTCATATAAAGTTCCCCTTTCATTACGCCTTTTATTGACATCATAATAGCATATAGGGAGAAACTTTACTTAGACACCAAAGCTGTAAATGTCTATTATTCACAAAGACGTGAACGGATGGCATACATAAATTGCAGTTTGTCTTTGTAGCTGTCAATACGCTCTTAATTTTATTCGTTACAGCTCAGCTTGGCGGAGGTGGGAATACTTTTTCTCCGCGCCACTAAATGACCCACATGCAAAATATCGTCTTATAGTGACCTTGCGCCGGGCAGGCCAACGGCGCGTCTTTCACCTCAGCGTTCAGTTAATGCTGTTTGTGGGCCAGCCCTCACTTTGTTCGGGCAGTCGTTCCGCTGCGAAAAAGCATCCCCACCTCCACCTGAG
>FLNX01003884.1_pt1 | contig 11889 bp, 10 predicted proteins | sample 1140341 | NCBI WGS metagenome assembly FLNX01 (sample SAMEA3878208, study PRJEB12797) | bioreactor metagenome | biome: Moose rumen | place: Sweden | collected 2011-10
GCCAACGTGGACAACCGCAGCTTCACCCTCAATTACGAGGACAATGCCTACATCTACGACCGTGACCTGGCCCTCGAGTGCAAGGCCATTTTCGAAAAGGACCTTGAACAGTGCACCCCAGTCACCCTTGACGACGTCCTGTCCTGGAAATGGTACCAGCGCTTCCCGCAGTGGCTCATGCGCCAGTTCGCAGCGTTGCTCTGACTTATCCCATGACTACATCCAGCACCATCATCAGGGCGAAGCCCAGGGCAAACCCGACGGTGCCGATGTTGGAGTGGGGGCCTTCGGCGGTTTCGGGGATGAGCTCCTCCACCACGACATAGAGCATCGCGCCGGCCGCAAAAGCGAGCAGGTAAGGCATCCAGGGGGTCATCACGGAAGCCAGGAGCAGCACCAGCGCTCCGCCGACGGGCTCCACGGCTCCGCTCAGCGCGCCCATCGCGAAGGCTTTGCCGCGGCTGCCGCCGGCAGCCTTAAGCGGCATGGAAATGATGGCGCCTTCCGGGATGTTCTGGATGGCGATACCCAGCGACAGGGCGATGGCTGCGGCCATGCTGAAACCGCCGTTCAGGGCGCCGGCAATGGCTACGCCCACGGCCATTCCTTCCGGGAAATTGTGAATCGTGACGGCGAGAGTAAGTTTGGCCGTCCGGGAGAGACCGCTCTTCGGGCCTTCCGCCTCGCCGGTGGCGTGGATGTGCGGCGTCACATGGTCGATCAGCAGCAGGAAAGCGAAACCTGCCAGAAGGCCGACCGTTGCGGGGAACACCTTGAACGCTCCATCGCCCGGCCCCATAGTGATGGAGGGGATGAGCAGCGACCAGACCGAGGCCGCCACCATCACGCCGGAAGCAAAGCCCAGCAACGCTTTCTGGATGCGCGGCGGAATCTCGCCTTTCATGAAAAAGACGAAGGCCGACCCCAGTGCCGTTCCCAGGAAAGGAATCATGAGCGCCACGACAATCGCTTGTATATCGACAGCTTGCATGGGGCAAATATAGCTTGAAATTTCGAAATCAGCGTACTCAAGTTTAAGAGATTGAAGGCTGATTATAAGGATTGATGCGGAAAATTGTTAAATTTGTAGGATTAGTGTCATAAGTTGTAAATGAATACAGGAACAACCCCCAAAAGCTGCGATATCTTCACTCCCTGCCGCATAGGGCCCATAGAGCTGCGCAACCGCAGCATACGCTCCGCAGCCTTCGAGAACATGTGCAAAGGCAACAGCCCGACGCAGCAGCTTTTCGACTATCACACCGCCGTAGCCCGCGGCGGAATCGGCATGACCACAGTGGCCTACGCGGCAGTCAGCCGCAGCGGCCTCTCCTTCGACGGGCAGCTCTGGATGCGCCCCGAGGTCGTGCCGGAGCTGCGGCGCCTCACCGATGCCATCCATGCCGAAGGGGCCAAGGCGTCGATACAGCTGGGCCACTGCGGCAACATGACCCACCGCGCCACCTGCGGGCAGACTCCCGTCGGCGCCAGCACCGGCTTCAATCTCTATTCCCCCACCTTCGTACGGGGCATGAGGGAGGATGAGATCCTGCAGACAGTCGAAGACTTCGGCACGGCCGTTTCGCTGGCAAAAGAGGCAGGTTTCGACTGCGTCGAGATACACGCCGGCCACGGCTACCTCATCAGCCAGTTCCTTTCCCCCTACACCAACCGGCGCCGCGACCGCTGGGGCGGCACGCTCGGCAACCGCATGCACCTCATGCAGATGGTGATCCGGCGCGTGCTGGAGGTTGCAGCAGGCGAGATTGCCGTGGTGGTGAAGACCAACATGTACGACGGCTTCCGCCGCGGCATGCAGGTGGACGAGTGCATCGAGGTGGCCCGGGAACTGGAGCGTCTGGGCGTAGATGCGCTGGTGCTCAGCGCTGGCTTCGTGAGCAAAGCCCCCATGGCTGTGATGCGCGGCGCCATGCCCCTGAAGGCCATGGCCCACTACATGGACATGCGCCAGTTCTGGTGGCTCAAGGCCGGCCTTGCCGTCGCCGGACGCCTCATGGTGCCCACGGTGCCCTACACCGACCTATACTTCCTTGACACCGCCAGGCTTTTCCGCCAGGCCCTCACGCTGCCGCTCATCTATGTGGGCGGAGTCACATCGGCGGAAGGCATGCAGAGGGTGCTGGACGAGGGCTTCGTAGCCTTCCAGATGGCCCGCACCCTGGTGCGGGACCCCGCCTTCATGGAAAAGATACGCTCCGGAAGCCAGATCTGCAGCCGGTGCGGCCATTCCAACTACTGCATCGCACGCATGTACACTCTCGACATGAGATGCCACAGCTGCGTGGAAAACCTGCCCCGCAAACTTCAGAAGGAGGTGGAAATCAATGAAAGACATCAAAGGCTATAACGCTCTTGTCACCGGCGCCACTTCGGGCATGGGGCTCGAATACTGCCGCCAGCTGGCAGGGCGCGGCTGCAACATCCTGATGGTCTCGAACCAGCAGGAACTCCTCGAGAGCCTCCCGCCGCAGCTCTCGGCGGAGTACGGCACCTCGGTGTGGGGACTCTACATGGACCTCTCGCGCGAAGAGGCCGCCGATGAGTTGTGGCGCTGCTGCCGGGAGCGGCAGCTGGAGATAGACATCCTGGTGAACAACGCCGGCATGTTCTTCTTCCACGAGCTTGACGCCCCCACACACGACAAGGCCCTCGCCATGATGCGGCTGCACATGCTCACCCCCACACGGCTCACGATGCTCTTCGGCGAAGACATGAAAGAGCGCCGCCGCGGCTATATCGTCAACATGTCGTCGCTCGCTGCGGCGCTGCCCACTCCCGGAATAACAGTCTACTCGGCCACCAAAGCCTATCTGAAGAGCTACTCCAAGTCGATGTATTTCGAGATGCGCCCCTACGGAGTGGGCGTCACCACGGTGCTCCCCGGAGCCATAGCCACTCCGCTCTACCGCCTCAAGCCCGGCCTGATGAAAGCCGGTGTGGCAGTCGGGCTGATACGCACGCCGAAGTGGCTCGTGAGGCGCGCCATACGCGGCATGCTGCACTGCCGCCACGTAGTGAAGCCGGGCGCCATGAACTACTGGCTCCCCGTGCTTATCGCCCTGCTGCCCAACTCTTTGGAAACGGCAATCTGGGTAAAACTGAAAGGTAACTGAAGCTATGTCCACCATCATCGTAACAGGCAGCACTGGGGCTGTGGGCGGCGCGGCGGCAAGGATGCTGCGCGAACGGGGCCACAACGTCATCGGCACCACGCGCAGGGCGCCCCGCGAGGGTGAACGCTATCTTGACCTGGGCTCCCTTGAGTCTGTCGTCGCCTTTGTGGACGGCCTGAAGGCCGACGGCATCGTGGCGGACTGCCTGCTCAACAACGCAGGTACCATGCAGCGCAGCTTTGCGCTGAACGAAGACGGCTTCGAGCGGGTCCTCGCCACCAACTACATCGGCACATACCTTCTCTCGCGTCTCATGGTGAAGGCGATGGGGGAGGGGCTCCGCATCGTCAACACCATCTCGCTCACCTGCTACACGGCCCGCTTCGACCGGCATTTCTTCGAGGTCGATGCCAAGACTTACAGCCAGCTTGGCACCTACGCCGCCAGCAAGTACGCCGTGATGCTCTTCTCGCAGGAGCTCGCGAGCCGTACGGGCTGCGCCGTGGCTATGGCCGACCCGGGGGTCGTGGACAGCCGCATGCTGCACCTTGACCGCTGGTTCGACCCTCTCGCCGACGTGCTGTTCCGCCCGCTGTGCAAGAGCCCGGAGGGCGGTGCGCTGCCTGCCGTGAACGCTGTCACCGGTGACGGTACCCTGCAGATCTTCCGCGGCCGGCGCCACACCGGCATCCCGCGCCGCTGGCGACGGAGCGGGGATGCGGCATGGCTCTGGGACGAGACCGGACGGATATTGCAAACAAAAGGGATTGAGCTATGATAGATTATCTGCTGAACCATTTCGAAGGGCTGCTCATAGGCATGAGCATAGCGGCGGCGGTGGTGTTCGTATGCCTTTTCTTCGTCGATGCCGGCTACGGCAAGTTCTACTCCAGGCACTGGGGCCCGTCGGTGGGCAACCGCCTCGGCTGGGTGCTCATGGAACTCCCGGTCTTCGTGCTCATGATAGTGCTCTACTTCTATTGGGAGATGCCGCCGGAGGCAGGCCGATGGTCGCCGGTACCCCTTGTCTTCCTGCTCCTCTTCGAGCTGCACTACTTCCAGCGCTCGCTCGTATTCCCCTTCCTGCTCAGGGGCAGGAGCCGCATGCCGCTGGCCATAGTGCTGCTCGGCGTGGTGTTCAACTGCCTCAACGCTTTCATGCAGGCGGGCTGGCTTTTCTGCCTGTCGAAAAACGTCACACCGTATCCTTACACGGTCTCCTGGCTGCTCACGCCCCAGTTCATCGCCGGCACCCTGCTCTTCTTTGCAGGCATGGGCGTCAACCTGCACTCCGACCACGTCATCCGGGAGCTGCGCCGTCCCGGCGACTCGAGCCACTATCTGCCCTCGCGCGGACTCTACAGCAAGGTCACCAGCGCAAACTACTTCGGCGAGCTGCTCGAATGGTGCGGCTTTGCGGTGCTCACCTGGTCGTGGAGCGGCGCCGTCTTCGCCCTCTGGACCTTCGCCAATCTCGCCCCCCGCGCCTGCCGCATCCACAAGCGCTACCTCTCCGAGTTCCCCTCCGAGATGGCCGCACATCCCCGCAAGCGGATGATACCCTATGTTTGGTAGGTGCCGCCGTCATGTGTTCTGCCGTATACGGCTGAGATATGCGTTTACGGCCAGACGGTAGGCGATTTCACGGCCAACAAGATCTTCCCGGGCCTGGATGTAGGAGAGCTGGGCCTGAAGGCAGTCGGCGGTGGTTGCGCGGCCGGAAGAATAGGCCGTACGCATGTGCGAGAGCGTTTTTTCGGCAAGGGCCACCGCATCCCGGGCCACTTCCAGCTCCTGCCAGGTTGTTTCCATCTCAAGGCGCAGCATCTTTACCTGCACTCCGAGCTTGGCGTCAAGATAATCCCGGTCTCCCCGGGCCTGCAAAATCCGGTAATCATAACGGCGGGAGCGCGAGGCGGCCTTGCCGAAGTCCGTAAGCGGAATCTGGACGGTGGCGAACAGCCAGCCGTTGAAACTTCCCTTGCTCATGGAGGTGAAAGCGCTGTAGCCATAGCCTGCGCCAAGGGTTACCTGCGGCAGAAGTTCCCCTACGGCCATTTTCTTTTCCAGCTGCCTGGCCTCCACCTGCATGTCAAGCAGGCGTGCCTGGTCCGAAGGAGCCTCTTCGGCGCTTTCGTCCGTCCAGCAGGAAGGGTCTTCCTGCATGTCAAGACTGTCGGAGAGCCGTACGGATTTAAGGCCCAGGTAGGAGCAGGGGCAGCCGATCTCTTCAAGGAAGTCCATTTTGAGGAGCGTCATGCCTCCTTGCAGACGGTGCCTTCCCGCCTCAAGAGACCGCCGCTTCAGCTGCACCTGCAGGAGGTCGGTCTCCGTCGCCACCCCGGAGCGGAGCGCCGACGATACCTCCTTTTCAAGCTCCTCCAGAAGGGCGTCGGCCTCCTCAAGGGTCTTCTCCTTTTCCTGGAGCGCCACGATTGCCCAGTACTTTCTCTCTATGGAGTCCCGGAGGGCGCGCCGGGCAATCCTCAGCTGTATCTCGCCGGAAGAGACGCCAAGGTCGGCAAGGGTGTTCCCCGTCACTATGCGGCCGCCGGCATAAAGCGGCTGTACGGCGCTCACTCCCAGGCCTATCCCATGCTGATATCCGCTGTAATAGGGCTTGATGCCGTTTTCCGTAGCATACGCGGTAATTTCCTCACGAAGCACCTGCGCCTGGTCGGAGCTTCCAAGGACATCCCCCGGAGTTATCTTGACAAGGGGATCCCGGGCCTGGAAGCCGAAGCCCGTAATCTGCGCTTTGGGGAAATACTCCCACCGGGCCTCCGAGCGCATTGCCTTTGCCGCCGACAGGGAGTAGCCGGCATTTTGCAGCGTGTTGCTGCTCCGGAGCCCCATACTGATGCATTCTTCCAGCGAGAGGTCCTGGGCGAGGGCCACGGCCGGCAGAAGGACCAGACAGAGCGTATGAAGAAAGCGTTTCATTTCTTGTCGGCCTTTTTGAAGATCTGCCAGTAAGAGACGGGCATTATGAGGGTTATGAGGAAGATGGTGAGCATGGTGCCGAAGCATATCGTCACGCCCATGGGCATCCAGAGGAGGTCTCCGCTCAGGATCATGGGCAGCACCCCCAGGGCCGTGGTGCAGGAGGTGAGGAAGATGGGGCGCATGCGCCTCTGGCCGGCCAGGAGGGAGGCCGTCCTTACGTCCTTGCCCTCCTTGAAGCGGGCGTCTTCGGCATACTCGAACATGAGGATGCCGTTCCTGACGATTATGCCCACCAGCGAAATCAGGCCCAGGACCGCCGTAATGCTGAAATCCAGCTTGAAAAGCCACAGGCCGAAGGACGCGCCGAAAAGGCAGAGCGTGCTCAGGGCCATGGTGAGTACGGCTATGCTTGCCTTCTTGAAGTGTATCAGGAGGAACAGGAAGAGGATGGTGCAGGCGGCCAGGAAAGACCAGCCGATTTGCGGGATGACCGTCTTGTTGGTGCTGGAAAGGCCGCCGAAGGTCACATCCGCGCCTTCCGGGAGGGTGGGCTCTATCTCCTCTTTTATGAAGCGCTTGAGTTTCGCCTCCACCGGCGGCTGGCTCACGCCCACCTGGAGGTCGCAGCAAACGCCTATCGCCTTCCGGCCTCCCTCGCGGCACAGGCGCTCCAGCTGCCAGCCGGGCTCTATTCCGGCAACCTGCCGCAGCGGGACGTAAGTGCCCGGGAAAGAGGTGGGGACAAGGCGGTCTCCGATGGAACGGTAACCGCTGCCCACTTCCTCGCTGTACAGGCATACCGGCACCTTGCGGTCTCCCTCCCACAGCTGGGCTATGGTCTCTCCGTTGAGCGTCCCGGACAGGGAAAGCGACAACAGAGCCTTGGATATCCCCAGGCGCGACGCTTCGTCGGCATCGAGGGTGATGTCCATCGAGGGGATGAAGTTGTCGGCGTCGCTGCGCACCCACTGGGTCTGGTCTTCAAGGGAACGCAGATAATCGGCTATGCGCCCGGCGGGTTCCAGAAGGGCGTCGCGGTCATCCCCGCACAGCTTTACGGATATGGGAGCCTCCACTCCCTGGTAGTCCATCTGCTTGAAGCGCAGAAGGGCGTCGGGGAAAATGTGCTGCCACTTGCGCTGGCACTCCTGGAGCAGGGCCTCGGTATCTTTGGTGGAGGTGGTGTTCACGATGAACTGGGCTGTCTGGGAAGACGGCAGAATGGGAGAGTAAACGGCCGAAAAACGGGGCGCCCCGGTGCCTACGAAAGCCGTGACGGAGGTTACCCTGGGGTCGCTCAGGAGCAGCGCCTGGAGGGAATCGGCCCGCTCCCGGGTGCGGGAAATGTCATCGGCGCCTTCCATGTACATCTCCACCACGAAGTAGTCACGGGCGGCCTTGGGCATCATCTGGATGTTGAGGCGGGAGAAGAAGGCCACGCCCGCCACAACGGCCAGCACGCCTCCCACAATGGTGACGGCGGCATGGCGGAAGCAGAAGTCAAGGCATTTTTCGTACACCTTCTGGAGGGCCGAAAAGAATTTTTCCTGCCCGCGCGCAATAAAGTTCTTGCGACTCCCGGACTCCGGTGTGATGAATTTCACCTCCAGCGACGGCACCACCGTGACGGCGTAGAAGAGCGAGGTCATCAGGGCGATCAGGATGACCCAGGGGAACAGGCTCACGAAGTCTCCAAGATACCCGGTGATGATGAGCTTGATGGGGAAGAACATCAGGCATATCGCCAGGGTGGCCACAAACGTGGGCATGAAAAGTTCCCGGGCGCTGGAAGCGGCGGCGTCAACGCCCCTGCGCCCAAGGGCCATGTGCGCCATATAGCCGTCCATGGTTATTATGGAGTCGTCCACAATCATGCCCAGCACCACTATCAGCGCCGCCAGGGTGACGGTGTTGAGGGGCATTCCGGTAATGTACATCACGGCGACCGCTATGGCGGTGCACACCGGCACGCCGGAACTGGCTATGAGGGCTGACCGCAGGGGGAACAGCATCAGCATCACGAATATGACCACCAGCATGGAGATGAGCAGGTCCTTCAGGAAAGACCATACGCTCCGGCTCACAACCCGGGGCTGGTCGCAGATGCGGCTCAGGTGCACGCTTGGTGGAAGCGTGGCCTGAAACGGCTGCAGCACGGCCTCCACCTTGTCTCCGAAGGCCACGATGTCGTTGTCGGGCCTCATTTCTATGTTTATTATGAGGCAGTTGTGGCCGTTGTATGAAACCACCGACGTGGGCTTTTTGTACCGGCGCTCCACCTTGGCCACATCCCTCAGGCGGATGACGTTCCCGAAATGGTCGCTGAAGATTATATGGTCGCTCACCTCCTGCTCCGATCCCACCGCCTGGCGGATGTGCACGGGCGTCGAGTAGATGCCTTCATCGTAAGATCCGGCAGGGACGGACACGGAGGCCCCGCGGTAATCCAGCAGGAGGCGGGTTGCGTCTATCCCGTACACCGACAGCTTCTCGCGGTCCAGCGTAACGGCTATCTCTTCCTGCTGGGTTCCCACGATGTCGGCCTTTGCCAGCTGGGGGATCTGCCTGAGGCGGGCGCAAAGGTCGTCGGCATAATCCTGAAGCTCAAAATAGCTTTTGTCCGGGGATTCCATGGCGACCAGAAGGGATGAGGTGTTGCCGAAGTCGTCCAGCACGGCGACGGCAAGGACCTCAGGGGGAAGGGTCTGCTTGCGGGTCTGGAGACCAAGCTTGATTTTGGACCAGACCTCGTCTTTCCTGGACTGGGGGACGTCCTGCCGAAGGTCCACGTAGATGTAGCAGATGCCGTCGCGGCTCACCGAATGCAGCGTGCTGCGCTCCACTTCCTTGAATGAGAAAAGGTACTCTTCCAGAGGCTTGGTGAGCTGGACTTCCACATCTGCGGCCGTGGCTCCGGGGTATATGCCCGCAACCAGGCCCTGCTTGATCTGGAAAGTGGGGAATTCGTCCTTGTTCATTCGGGCAAGGCCAACCCCGCCCACGATGAGAAGGGCCAGGATGGCCACGTACACCAGAGCCTTCTCCCGGACCGCCCAGCGTACCCAGCCGCCGATGCCTTCCCCTTTTTTCCCTATGTTCTTGATATCCATTATTCCTCCAGGACGGCCACCTTCATGCCCGCCGACACTTTACGGGCGCCCTCCGTGATTACGCAGTCGGTGTCCTGCAGACCGTCGGATACAACTATGCCTTCCTTACCGTAACCGTCAACCACTATGTGGCGCTTCCTGACGGTGTCGGCCGCATCCACAACCCAGACATACCGGCCCTCCATGTCGGTCTTCACCGCGGCGGCGGGGAGAATGCGCTCGGAGACGCTGCCGTCTTCAAGGTACACCTTGCACACCATGCCCGGCATCACGCCGCTGAGGCTGCCGCGCAGGGAAAGGGTGCAGTCGTAGCTGTGGGAGAGGGCCGATGCGGCCACGCCCTTCGTGGTGAGCGTGGCGTCAAGAGTCTTCCCCAGGGCCGGAATCACCACCCGGGCGGCCATGCCCTCACGGTACTTGCCGAACTCGTTTTCCGGCAGGGAGAAATGCACTTCCAGGCTGCCGGGGTCCAGGATCCTGAGGATGGTTTCGCCGGGAGAGACTTCCACGCCCCGGGAAAGGTGCACCTTTTCCACGATTGCGGGGAACGGAGCCTTGAGAGTGCAGTCTTCAAGGCTGCGCCTGGCGGCTTTCTCGGCTGCGCGGGCCTCCTCCACCTGGGTGCGTACGCGCACGTATTCCACTTCGGTTACGGAGCCGTCGGCATGTACTTCCTGGATGCGCTTCCAGCCGTCCTCGGCCTGGGCGAGGCGTGACGAGGCGCTCTCATACGCGCTCTGAACCGCCTGCGACTCGATGAAGGCAAGGGGATCCCCCTCCTTCACGCGCTGTCCCTCCTTTACGTAAAGGTTTTTGAGCGTGCCGGGGAGCCTGGCCTGTATGCTTGCCGTATGGGCCGACGAAACCGTGCCTACGAAGCCGGTTACCGCAGCGGCGTCACTGGCGGCCGCAGTCCGGACTTTCACCGTCACGGGCGCAACCGGGGCGATTCGGCCCTCATCTCCCTTTTTTGTCCCGCATGCGGCTGCAAGGAGGGCCGCCGCCATGAGCCAAAGATGTTTCCTACTCATTTTCCGTAGCTATGCATTGAACGTTGGAAGAGCTGATGACGCCGTCAAAGCCGTCGTAGGAGTATTCCCCCTCATATTCAAGGTCCAGAAGGACCATGTTCTCAAGGCGGCGTCCGCTTCCCGAAAGAGTCCAGTAAAAGTTCAGGGAACGGTCATCGGCGCCGGAGTGGCCGTCGCCTCCCCAGGGACGCACCGACACGCGGCGAGGGGCCGGACTGAGGACGATGCGGTCGCCTTCCGCGCTAGCGGTGGTAACGAAAGGATCCCCGCCGGTGATGTTCATGGTGAGCACCATGCCGTCTGAGTCACGGAGGATGTGCATCTGGCCGCTTTCGGCTACAAGGTAACGCATGAACGTCGTGTCACGGGCGTCCAGGGTGTCCCTGAGGATGGTGTAGTCATAGACGGTGTCACGGAAGGTGTATCCGGCTATGGTAACCTCGCGGACGGTGGTGTCGGTCTTTACGGTGTCTTTCCGGATGTCATACACTTTGCCGGAAATGTCCAGGGCGCCTCCCGTCTTGAACGAATAATAGCCCTGGAATGCGGCGGGGCCCTGTTTGGCGCAGCAGCACATGAGCGGAAGCAGCAAAAGTGCGCAGAATATGTGATTGTTTTTCATCTTCCTGTCTTTACAAGCGCACGGTTCGCCAGCAAAAATTATGCTATTTCTGCTGCCCGATAGGGGAATCCGCAACTTTTCCGCACGGATGAACAACTATGCGGCAGATTAGCTATTAATGAGGATTGACACTTCGCCGTAAAGTTCTTAACTTTGCGGCCGTAATTATTCGAACCATGAATTTCAGCGGAATCATCGTCGGCGCAGCCGTCTTTGTCATCATAGGAATCTGTCACCCTATCGTCATCAAGATGGAATACTGGTGGGGCAAGAAGAGCTGGTGGGTTCTCCTCGTCGCCGGGATCTCTTTTGCCGCATGGTCCCTTTTCGTATCTTCTACGGTAGGAGCCACCATCCTTGGCGCCGCAGCCTTTTCCTGTTTCTGGGGCATCCACGAGATCCTTTCCCAGGAGATGCGCGTGCTCCGGGGCTGGTTCCCGGAGAACGCCAAGCGCGCTGCGTATTATGAGCGCCGCAGGAAAACCCTTGGAGCGCTGGAGAAATACCCTTCCCACAAGAACTTGAAAGACAAGATCGGGTCGCAATGACTACACTTTTCCTCCTTGCGTTCATAGTGCTGGGTATAGAGTTCCGGAGCTAAATGCTTAAGTATCAGCGAAATCGTAAAACACCTGTCCGTGAGCTGGCGGACAGGTGCCGAAGGTGTCCGGAATCAAGTGCCTGATACTCAGCGAAATGCTGATACACCTGTCCGTGAGCTGGCGGACAGGTCGCGAAATAATGCAAAAAAATTTTGCAATTACGGAAAAGTTATATACCTTTGCAGTGTACTAATAAACTAATACACTATTATGAAGACAAATTCAGAATACAGGAACGCGGCCAGACTGGCCCTTAAGGGCAACTGGGGCATTGCGGCAATCACCGCGCTGGTCTTTACTTTTATTACCGGTGCGTTCGACACCACGCTTGGTGTCGGATTCTTCCTGGTGAGTCTTCCCCTCGAGGTAGGTTTTCTCGGCGCATTCAGGCGCCTGCTGGTCGCCCGCGACGGAAAAATTGTGGACAACATGTTCCAGATTTCC
>FLNX01003481.1_pt1 | contig 11866 bp, 16 predicted proteins | sample 1140341 | NCBI WGS metagenome assembly FLNX01 (sample SAMEA3878208, study PRJEB12797) | bioreactor metagenome | biome: Moose rumen | place: Sweden | collected 2011-10
TTCCCAGAGCTGTAGATAAAAACTTGAGATAACCGCTTTGAGCGGTTCACATCAAGCCACCACCTCTGGTGGTGGTGCATGACTCTTTGGAACGTTACGAGTCTGTCGTGCAATGGGATAATGGGTATTTTGTCGTAATGGCAAAGTATTCCCATAACAAAGATAGCGAAGAAGAATATATTGATTTAAATTCCATTTTAAAAAGTCTTTATATAGTGCCGGATGAATTTTTAAAGCCTATAAAAACTTATGAACACAAATATACAGCATGTAATGGGTATGAATAGGAAATAGATGAAGCTAGCTTCAAAAGAATACATAGATACTGTTTTCACTATGTTTGATTTTTCATTAAATCAGAAGGGGTATCGTTGGCTAGATTCTGATAAATTTATACTGACTTCAAGTAAGAATTTTATAAACTCATTCAACCAGTTGCAGTTGGTGTTTAATTATGTATCAAATCTCTCAATGGCAGAAGATTATAGGCGTGAATATGGAATGACTGATTATGGAATTTCAATACCAGTAGAGCAATTTAGGTTTCCTTTCTTAAATAACCAGAACTGCTATGTTCCCCTTCAGCATGAAGAAGAAAAAATGATTAAAAAAGTAAAAAATATCGCAAAAATGCACTTGAACTATGGAAAAGATGGGTCTTTAATTGATGAAATGAATTCCCGTTTTGAATTTCTAACTTTATACTCCTATTTTGAAGGTTTCTGTGAGGAACTGATAAATGAAAAGTCTTGTTCGAAAGATGAAGACTCAATCAAGAAAAATGGGGATTTCATTCGATGTAATAATTTATTGAAAATTGTAGAAAAGATTTTCAGCTTGTATAGTTCAGACGTATTGGATTATTTGAAGCAAAAATATGAGTTTTTTGAAAAAATTACTCGATTATTCTATGAACTTAGAAATTTGTATACTCACAGAAATGGAATTGCAACAACGAGGTTTATAAACAGAGGTCTGCAGGAGCCTCATTTTTTAGCAGAATGGTGTTTTGATAAACAAATTAATAAACAAATATATGTTATAGACTGTATGACAGGAAATTATTCGATTTATGAAGGAAGAAATGTCAATTGTCAATTGATTATGGCATATTTTAGAGTTTACGTTTTGCTCATTGTTGAATTGCTTGATATTGAAGAATTCTAGTAGTTTCGTTTTTATTCGAAAGTCAGTATACGCCTAAACTTTGAGAGATTTTCATAAGGTACCATTTATTATGTATTCCGAAAAAAATTACGATGTGATATGTTTTAAGAGAAAGTGTTAAAATGGCTGTTGTATAAAAAAAGATAGGAAAAGTAGGATATTAGAGTTTATGCAGGTTTCCAAGTGCGCTAGTTTTACATTCTATATGCTGTATATGCATGGAAATATTGCAACGAATATATTTTCTTAATAAGTGCAGCATATAAATAAATATTGTATTAATGGCTTTAATTCAGTCTATATTTGTGCTTTTAGAATCCATTGTCGTAAATAAATTTTTTGAAAAGCCTGTTTGCAAGAAATTAGAGAAATTACAAGCGAGTATTTGATTATTTTATTAATTGGAGTATAATAAAAGTATGAATAAAATGATCCAGCCTTCAAAGAATCCAAAACTTTCTCGTTTTTCAGTTCCAATAAAACCTAGTGTATTGGTTAGAATAAAGCCTTTCCATATCTCGAAATCTCTTCAAAAGAAATTGAATGTCATCTATGGCAAAGAAAAATAAACAAAATCAGTATCCTTATTCAACATTTGTACATGATGATGATGATTTGAAAGGTATCGTTGCCTATAGTCTTTACAAACGTTCAAAAATTGAATATCGAAAACGTCTTGATGAAGAAAATTTATCAGATGCTGAATATTCTACTAAGCTTGAAGAATGGAAAGCTTCAAAATTGCTTCCGACTCAGGTTGAGCAGATAAATGAAGCAGCTGAGCAATACTTGGACGAATATGTTGAACATTATAAAGATTCTAATTTTCCGTGGGGATATAGCATAATTGCAAGCATAATTGCAACAGCAATTGTAACTTTTTTTACCATTGCTCTGTCAATTGGAATTGCCTGCTATAATAAATTTAATCCAATTGAATTATTAAAAAAAGCAGCAAATCAAACGACAGTGGAATTAACTGAGAATCCTAATAATTGAATACAAAATTATTTTTTAAGATAAATAAAATGATAAATGTAATTGAGGCTAGTATATAAGCTTTTCTTACGTTTATAGCAGTAAGAAAAGCTTAATGCATAAAGGAATTATCAATCAGCTAGAACGCTAATCAAGGTATTTGAAGTATATTCTTCCAGACAGTTCTTGCGGGGGCTTGTCACAATCTTTATCTTGTATATGCCAGATGCAAGGTTTTTAGGAATGAAGACTTCTATTATTGAGCAGCCTATGCTGTTATAGCGTGTTGCCCGAGTTTCATTGCCATCGGGGGCTATGAAATATATACCCTGGTTTTCTTTTGCCGCATCAAAACTCATGTGTTTGCCCTTAATGCGTAAAATATCATGGCTTACAAAGTCCAGTTCGGTCTTTTCAAGTCCAAGATTGCTTATGCTCAGCAGTTCAGTAATTTTAGGAAGGATTGACCAGCCCATTCCGGCAATGCGGTAGGCAGTGGAACTTTCCATTTCCCTTGCAGCGTCTTCCTTAAAGGTACAGACCGTTTCAAAACGGTGGTCTCCTGTTCCTGGGTTGAAGCCTTCATTTAGCTTGCTTGTGGTTCCGTTTGCCTTCAGGTGGATGAATGCGAACGGGAGTTCGACATTGTACCCCAGTTTTACGAAGTGTTTTACGCGGTCGTTCAGGACGGAAAGTACAGCCCTTGCATCGGCTTCTGTTATTGTCGAGTTGTAGCCGATGATTTCCTGGATAAGCTGTTCGTAGTTTAACTCCTGGTCAATGACGCTTCTGAAGCAGTAGTCCTTTTTGTGTGTTTTAAGTTGGTTTTTGTAAGCAGTGATTGCTATCATGTGTATTCTCCTTAATTAGTTTTGTTTGTGGCGGAATGATGGAGCCGCTGCATCCTTAAAGATTGGACAATCTTTTGTTGTTGCTTTGTATGAACACAAATATACAGCAAGCGAAAGGTATGAATTTGTAGATTAAACTTGATTTTTAAAAAATTTTTTTTTGATGATAAATCAAACTTTTCATGCTCACCGTTCATAACGATTGTGTCCAGTGACAGTAACGATTATGGCCACTGGTCGTAATGATTGTGCGCACTGGCCGTAATGATTACGGCCAGTGGGGAAACTCGTGTGGACTATAAGTACAATTGTTTAAGGAAATCATAAGAACTTTTTAAAGATTGCTTTTTATATAATATTGTGGACTTATCCTGCGGTAATTCAATTTCATGTTATATAAGTATTGTCACAGTGGAATATGCAATTACTCTAATGAATTTAAAGTTTGATTCCTTTGTTGCCGAAAATAAACGAAGGATAGCGTGAAATGCTATTATGAAAGAAAACTTAGTGTTTTGACAGAATGAAACTTTATTTAATTTCCTATGACATTGATGATAACGAACTTGATTTTATTGCTTCCTTAAAGAATCTTGGTGATACATGTAATTATGTAAAATCTGGATGGTTCTTACGGACTGACGAAGACAATGATGTAATTTATAGGAAACTTCAGCCATTTTTTGCAGAAGGAAACGGACATCTGCTTGTCGCCAAAGTTGATGAAAGTAGTATGTCTGGTTGGCTTTCTTCAATTACGATTGATTGGTTGATGAAAGGTAGAAATAATGATAACTAAGTTTTCATTAAAAAATTTTAAGTGTTTTTCTGGCAAGCAGAATTTTGTTTTTTCTAGGTTGAATTTGCTTACGGGATATAATGGAAGAGGAAAGTCTTCCGTATTTCAAGCTCTCCTAATGCTTTCTCAAAGTATTGACAGATATAATGACATAAAGAAGTTATGTATAAATGGAAATTTTGTAAAACTTGATTTGTATGAGGATATTGTAAATTCTGTTAATTTTCCTATTGAATTTAGTCTGTTTACAGATTCGGGGATTTTAAATGAATTAACCTTAGGCTACAAAAAGGACAAAGAAAATAGTCGAAGTGCAAGTCTTTGCGAGCTTATAATGAATGGCAATGATTCTTCAGCTAATACAAGAGCGTATATAAATGCTTCTGTTCCAAATGAAACTGGAGTAAAAGATTTTCGATATTCTAATGATGATTTGTCTGCCATAAAATCTATACTTAATAACTTTTACTATATTTCTGCAGATAGATTGGGACCGACTAAATATGAGGAAAAATCCGAGTTGGAGTTTCTGAACCCTGTTGGTAAAAACGGACAGTTTCGTCTGAATGTCCTTTACAAGGACAAAAATCTTTTGGAATCAGTTTCAAAAGATTTACAATGGATTATGGATTTTTCAGATGATGTCAGAATTACAGGGGAAGAAAATAATTTTCCTGTTTTGGGATTGACATTTGTTAATACAACGCGTTCCGTAAAATCTATAAATACGGGGTTCGGATATAGTTATATATTATCGATACTCCTCTTGTTGCGTTATGTAAATAAAGGTGTTATTTTCATTGAAAATCCCGAAGCTCATTTACACCCGTTAGCACAATCGAGATTAATGCAATTGGTTTGTAAAACTGCCATAGAGCATGATAACCTTCAGATTTTTATTGAAACACATAGTGAACACATAATAAATGCTGTTCGCTTATGTTCGGTTTCTGGCGAAATTAATTTTAAAAATACGGATGCAAGCATATATTTTTTTGATAAAGATTTTTCTGTAAAGTCTTTGGAAATCAATAAAAAAGGTCAAATACTTCATTGGCCTGCTGGATTCTTTGATCAGCAGTCAATAGATTTAGCAAAAATAATAAAACTTGGAATTGGTCAATGAATGCAAATTTGTATATAAATGATAAAACATTTGCATACAATGGAAGAGATTCTATAGATGATATAGCTTTAAAACTTGCTAAATTTATTGAATTGTTGTCTTTTGTTATTCCTAGACGAGAAGATGTTTTTTATTTACATGAAGCAAATTTTTATGAAACTGTCATTTTTAACGATGGAAAATGCATAAGTGATATTTTGTTCATCACTGAAAATGCTAGTTGCTATGATGGAAGTCTCAGAGATTGCATTGAAGTATTGAAAAACATTATAGCTACTTGTGAATCGACCGAATTATCGGATTCTGAAATTGTTTCATTGCTGAATGATGATACAAAATGTACTGGTCTGGTAGTTCTAAATAAGCAATCAATGTACTCTATAAAGAATGAGAAGCAAATTCTTTCTGATAAGAAAAGCTGGTATGATTTTCACCGCAATTATTTGTGTATAAATCCACCTGCCACTACAAAATTGTTCCTTGATGAACTGAAGCTTTATTTTGAAAATTTAGTTGTTCATCCAGACAATGTTGATACTCTACGAAAGGTTTATGGCACCCATTTGAAACAGATTGTTTCATACTTGATTTGTTTGAATGATTATCTACTTGACGAATTTAGACAGTATCCTGAGTATGAAAATGATTTTGTTGGATTTTTAAGACATTTTAAAAGTCGGCACTCTGGAGTTATAGAAGATGCCTCGTTTGAAGGCTCTTTTAAAAATGAGCAGGAAAAACAGAAATTTACAAAATGTTTTATTATCGATGGCGAAAAGCACGATATTCTTTGCGAGCCTCACTTGAAAATGAATAAGAATGATAGTGGTAAGGTTCATGAGTGTTGCCGCATATATTTTAAAAGCATTAAAAAAGATGACAAATTTATTTATGTAGGAATAATTACTGACCATATAAACAAATAGTTGATTTAAGGTATATGAAAAGATATACGAGAATTTATTAGAATTAGAGTTGCAGAGCCTTAAAAAAGTTGTAGAAATGAACTTTAAGATAGATAGAGCCTTATATTTTACATTTAATGTTGTTACATCTTTGCCCTGCCCTGAATGTAATTCTGGAAAACTCGTGTGGAGGGGTGATTCTGATATAAAGGATTTTGAACATAAGGCTTTCAATAAGGTTGTAATACGAAGGGAGGATTATGATCCTGAATTTTTGAGATTTGATTTTTCAGGAAGTTTGACTTGTAATAATCCTTCTTGTGGTGAAAAAATCGCTGTTGTAGGTGAAAAAGAATTAATTTATGATAATGATTACAATCCCTCTGTATGTTATTTTCCCAAATATTTTGCTCGTGCTCCTAAAATAATTGATATCAGGGATGAGTATCCAAAAAAAAATAGAAGAACCTCTTCATAGATACAGAAAACATTCGAATAGCGTATCTCCTACTTTATCAAAAAAAGTTCGAATTCCATATGTTTTATGATAAAATATCGGATACATTTCTTATATTATTTTTATAAGAGAATTTTAACAATGGCTGTTCCTCCCGGAAATCACGGCAGAATGACAGTCACAATGAGAGAGAATATTTTAATGTAAGTATTATATGGCAGGCAAGGCAGAAATATGACAGAAGAAAATGATTTACGCTGGAAACAGAGGCTTGCAAGTTATCGGAAGGCTCTGTTTGTCCTGCGTTCTGCGAGGGATATTGTTCAGAAAATATGCGGCAGCTACGAAAGGCTTTTTGAGGATCTTCTGGAAACAATGGCGAAATATGAATGAATTCGGCCTTTCTGAAAAATCAATTGATACTATAAGAAAAATATTCTCAACTTTTCCTTCAATAGAAAAGGTGATTGTCTATGGAAGCCGTGCCAAAGGAAATTATAAGCCTGGCTCCGACATCGATATGACAATAATTGCCTCTGAGGATTTTGATTTTTCGACTCTTGCAAGAGTTAACACTCTGTTCTATGAGTCTTCACTGCCATATCTCTACGACATTTCTGATTTTTCAAAGCTTACTAACAAGGATTTGATAGAACACATTAGACGTTGCGGAAAAATAATTTACAGGCGGCAGGAGTGTTAAATGAGGACTTGCAGGAAGAATGCAAGGCTGTCAGTTCTAAGATAAATTAATTTACTTGTAACTATTCAGTACCTAAAATCCAAGGCAAAAAGCAGGATTTCCAGAAAACGCATCTTTCACAGCTTTCACAGCTTTCACAGCTTTCACAGCTTTCACAGCTTCAAATGCATTGATTCCATGTTTTCTTGCTGAGTCGATATAAGAATGGATTTTCAGATACCAGTGGGTGCCGTCATCTGAACGGAAGCTACCAGAAACCTTTGATTTTGACTTGAGGTTTCTGATTGTTCTTTCAGCAGCGTTATTTGTGAATGGAACTACGAAATTTCTTGTGAATAGAAGCATTGAATCTTTCCGCTCGGCTAGCCGTTCAACAAGATCGAGAACTTTTTCTTTTTTTTCTTTTTGCCACATTTGATTTCAATCGGTGCAGGTGGTGGATTTTCTTTTCGTGCAATCCCGATTATTTTATCGTATTTCAGATTTTTGATACAGATACTGGAGGCTCAATTCTTAAAAAATATAATGAAGTCTATCCTGTTTTGATAGATGAAGTTATTGTGAAAGTGTTGTCTGGTAATCTTGATGACTGTCTGATAGAACAAGACGAAACAAAAGCAACTTATTATCCAAAACGTACACCAGAAGACGGTGAAATCAATTGGAATTGGCAGAAGGAACGCATCTATAACTGGGTACGTGCAATGGCACCTCCTGAATATCCGGGGGCATTCTTTTATGATAATGGTAAGAAAGTAATTGTTCAGAAAATCGAGTATTCTGAAATGGGGTTTCACATGGGAACAGAAAACGGAACGATTATTCGAAGAAATACTGATAATTACATTATTAAGACTCCTAATGGTTGTGTAAAAGCTGTTGTGAAGAAATAAGCAAATATAGACAATTGAGCATTTTTTATATATATTTGAACTGTGGTATTTAGATAATGAGCATTATCAATTCATTAGATATAAAAAAATTCAGATGTTTGAAGAATTTTCATATTGAGAATTTAAAGCCTATAACTTTATTGTCTGGAAAAAATAATGCTGGAAAGACAACTCTGTTGGATGCAATTTATTTTGCAAATAAAATAAATAAGCCTGATATGCTAATTAAACTTCATAATACTCGTGGAATTAAACTAAATCAGCTTACTCCAGAGAATTTGTGGGGCGATTTCTTTTATGACAGAAACCTTGAATTGTCTTGTCACATTGATGAGTACATTGCAGGTAAAAAGCATTCATTACTAATTCAGACAAAAAATAATAATGATTCCTCAAATTTACAGTTAAAAACATCTGAGAATGTTATTTCTTCTGTAAACTATCCAAGTCTTATAGCGGATGTTTCTTTTGAAGATGTAAGGGGAAGGGTAATAACCTCTATTACAGGTGACTCTTCTATAAATCAGAATGTCAATGGAAATTTAAAAGCCTTTTCTTTTCCAAATGTGATATATTTGGATACGCATAAGTCATACAATTTAAATATAATTGAGTATTTTGGTAAGATTGATATAGAAGGAAAAACAAATCAGGTTGTTGAGGTTTTAAAAATTATAGAACCTGCTATAAAAGAGTTGTCTGTAGTAGTTATAGGTGGTGTTAGTCAAATTTTTGCATTAACAAATAATTCTTCACGAAAAATACCTTTAAAATCTATGGGTGACGGTCTTAACAGATTGCTTGAGATGATTATTACTGTTATTGCCAATCCAAATAGCATTATTCTGATAGACGAAATAGAAAACGGTTTCCATTATTCGATACATAAGGACTTATGGAAAGTTTTAGGAAAAGCTGTTCTTTCTGCTAATTCACAGTTAATTGCTACTACTCATAGCTATGAATGCATCTCTGCTTCGGTGGTGGTTGCAAAAGAGAGTGATTTTTCGGATAAATTTGAATACATAAGAATCGACAAAGAAAATGATGATTTTGTCATGAACTATTATAACGATAAATTACTCGATAATGCTGTACAGAATGAGGTGGAAGTTCGCTGATGGCAAAGTTGCAGTTAAAAAATGAAACAACTTGTCTTGTTTTGTGTGAAGGTGTTGATGCAAAATTCTTCCTTATATGGCTTTTAGATTACTATATAAAGCACGGAATTACAGATTTTGAACATATTCAAGTAGAAGATTTTGGCGGTATTACACAACTTACAGATTCAATTGGCGTATGGAAAAATATATCAGGCTTTAGACAGAATGTAAAAGCTCTTTGTATAATTCGAGATGCAGAGACAGATTTTTTGAATTCCTGTCAGTCAATCCGCGGTTCTTTAACGAAAAATCAGTTTGTTGTACCAAAACATGCATGGACTGTAAAAGAAGTAAATGGATTTAAACTTGCTTATATAGTTTTTCCTGGAACAAAAGATAGTGAAGGAAATTACAACTCTGGTACGCTAGAAGACTTATGTCTGGAATCTCTTGCTGATGTGGATAAGAATATAAAACTTGAATCTATAGATGAATTTATCAATAAATCCAAAAAAGATTTTAACTTACAATTCCCACGTTTACATAAGACTAGACTTCATGAGTTTCTTGTGATGCATGATAAGTATGTAGATTGCAAAATTGGTGAGGCAGCAAAAGCTGGTGCATTTGATTTTGAGAATCCTGTGGTTAAAGAAATTGTTCGAATTTTTACAGAACTTACTAAATAGTATACTTTTTTATGACACCAAATAAGACTTTTATAATCGCTGAAATGTCAGCTAATCATATTTTAAATCGGTAATGAATTTTAATATTTCAGATTATTCATCTAGAATTTTTAATGATGTGAATGATATATTTTACGCAAAAGATAATTCTTGTGATTCAAAACTTGAACGCATTCGCAATCTTGCTGAAATTATAGGTCGGTATATTCTTGATTGGGGACCGGAAAAGTCTACATCTTTGGGCAATATAAAAGAAGAACTTAAGAAGGTTGAGAATAATCCTTTATTAATAAATGCGGTTGCAGTAATAAATATACTTGGTGTCGATTATGCTCATACTCAAACTATAAAGCCTGCTGATGAAGAAATGGTGGAAAAAGGAAAGAATTCTTTAAATGATATGTATGCTTTCATATTTATTCGTTATTTTCAGAAGTATGAGTTTGGTTCAAATGAAAAAATTGAAAGATGTTTTTCATTGCTTCCTCCGATAGTTAGATTTAAATGTCTTGATTATCTTTATGAGAATGGTTGTAAGCTAAATCGTGAAGTTATCATAAAACGTTTGCTTGCATTATTAAAATCAAGTAATGAAAAAAAAGCAATAAAATGGCTTAATAGTCACGGTGCAGAATTAAAAAATATGAAATCATTGGTTGTTGAACAGTTGACAGATAGACTTGGTGCTTCTTGGCAGAATTTTTATAGAGTTGATGATATGCCTATGAATTTCTATGACGAATGCCTTTTGAAGATAAAACAAGTTGGTTATATGTTGAAGCAGAATGGTAAAATGTATCAAAATTTTGAAGAAGCTGTTCGTTTTTATGAACTAAACGGTAAGCTAGAGGGGAATTCTGAAGAGGTTTCTGAGTTTAACAGAAATATGGAATTTGTTTATGCAGGACGAAAAGTTTCTAAAAATGATAAGAATCCAAATAATTATGTGACTGCAAATGTTTGGTCAATTAATAAAATAAAGTAGAACTTTATTAATAATGTACATTTTATTAATTTATCTTGGATCCTAGTGAATCGAATTTTATATGTATGATAAATCTTGAACAATTTATTTCAAAGTATGTCACAGAGCGTGACTCAAGTCTTTTTGCTCGTGATATTCAGAATAATTCTGTAGCACTAACGAAAGCAATCAAAGATAAGTCTATGCTTGTTATTGGTGGAGCTGGTAGTATCGGTAAAAGCAACTGGGGAAGAATACCAGAAGAAGAGTTTCTTAAGAAACTCTCAAACGGAGTTTTTACATTAAAAACAGAAGTGTCAACTGATTTATTCGAAAGAATTAAAATCGCTGTAAAGAGCAGTAAGACTATGACCCCGAAACTGCTTAAGATTTTGGGTCTATAAAAGATTTTAGAAAAATATGAAAATAGAAGATTAAGTGGGGTGGTAATCCTTAGTAAACCACTGCCTTTGGCGGTGGACTGACAAAGCTAGGCAGTTCCAGCAATAGAAAAGAAACGAGGACGTCCATAGAATTAAAGTGTGAACCGCTCAAAGTTACACACGGAGGAAACTATGGACTATAAAACTTTATCCCATGGTAAAGGGAATATAAATACCATGCCGTATTCATACCAAAATACAGAAAGAAGAAGTTGTATGAGTTAATCCGAAAGGTTTTAGGGAAAGAACTGCATCGGCTCGCTGACCAGAAGAAAATCCGAATTTTAGAGGGATATATGATGAGTGAGCACATACACATGCTCATAGAGATATCTCCAAAATATTCAGCGGACAGCATATGTGGGCACGAGAATATTTCATTTCGACACTAGGACTTGATGAGAAAGTCATACGGAATCATATCCATAATCAAGAAAAAGAAGACCTCCGTCAAGATGAACAACAGTTAAGCCTTTAGCAATGGGCTAGCCTAAATCGCTTGGAGCGGTTCTTACTTCAAGCCACCACCTTTGGTTATGGTTAATGACTTCGATTTATAAACTTTAAACAGCATCTATTTTATCTTGAATAGTAATGGATGGTATAATATGAAAAAATTTAAAAATAAGAGAAAATTGATGTTTAAAGAATTTTTTGTAGTTTGTTTGATGATAAATCAAACTTTTCATGCTCACCGTTCATAACGATTGTGTCCAGTGGCCGTAACGATTATGGCCACTGGTCGTAATGATTGTGCGCACTGGCCGTAATGATTACGGCCAGTGGGG
>FLNX01001209.1_pt1 | contig 11859 bp, 10 predicted proteins | sample 1140341 | NCBI WGS metagenome assembly FLNX01 (sample SAMEA3878208, study PRJEB12797) | bioreactor metagenome | biome: Moose rumen | place: Sweden | collected 2011-10
CGTTATGGAACATGCCGCTCATGTTGGTGACCTTGGAAGTGTCCCAGGCTCCAATGTCCTGGTTGAAGGCGGTGGCTCCGTTGAACATGCCGCTCATGTCGGTGACGCTGGAAGTGTTCCAGAAGTCAATGTCCTGGTTGAATGATACGGCTCCGTCGAACATCCAATCCATTTCGGTGACACTGGAAGTGTCCCAGGCACTGATGTCCTGGTTGAAAGACAGGGCGCTCTGGAACATTCCCTTCATGTCGGTGACCTTGGTAGTGTCCCAGTGACCGATGTCCTGATTGAATGATACGGCTCCATCGAACATCCAGTCCATTTCGGTGACGGAGGAGGTGTCCCAGGAGCCGATGTCCTGGTTGAAGGACAGGGCGTTCTGGAACATTCCCTTCATGTTGGTGACCTTGGAAGTGTCCCAGGAGCCAATATTCTGGTTGAATGATACGGCTCCATGGAACATACAGTGCATTTCGGTGACACTGGAAGTGTCCCAGGAGCCGATGTCCTGGTTGAAGGAACTGGCGTTAAAGAACATGCCGTTCATGTCAGTGACTTTGGATGTGTCCCAGGAGCCAATGTCCCCGTTGAAGGAGCTGGCGCCAGCGAACATTTGACTTATGTTGGTGACACTGGAAGTGTCCCAGGAGCCGATGTCCTGGTTGAAGGAACTGGCGCCACTGAGTATGCCGCTCATGTCGGTGACCTGGGATGTGTCCCAGGAGCCAATGTCCCCGTTGAAGGAGCTGGCGCCAGCGAACATCCAGCCCATTTCGGTGACCAGGGATGTGTCCCAGCGGCCGATGTTCTGGTTGAAGGAACTGGCGCCACTGAGTATGCCGCTCATGTCGGTGACCTGGGAAGTGTCCCAACCGCTGATGTCCTGGTTGAAACTTCTGGCACCACAGAACATGTTCCTCATAGAGGTCACCTTTTGGGTGTTCCACTTGCTGATATTCTGGTTGAAGGCTCCGGCCCAGGCGAACATGCTGTCCATGGCGGTGACATTGGATGTGTTCCAGGAATTGATGTCATGGTTGAATGTCTGTGCGCTGCTGAACATCGCACTCATGTCAGTTGCCGCAGAGGTGTTCCATCTGCCGATATCCTGGTCAAAAACTGTGGCCCTGTTGAACATGCAACGCATGCAGGTTACGCTGGATGTGTTCCAGGATCCGATGTCCTGATTGAAGGAACTGGCATCATCGAACATGCTGCTCATATTGGTGACTCTGGAAGTGTCCCAGGATCCGATGTCCTGATTGAAGGAACTGGCGTGATGGAACATGCCACTCATGTTGGTGACCCTGGAAGTATCCCAGGAGCCAATGCCCTGGTTGAAGGAACTGGCGCCTTCGAACATGTGGCCCATGTTGGTTACGCTGGATGTGTTCCATCCGCCGATGTCATGGTTGAAAGCCTCGGCTCCGGAGAACATGTAGCTCATGTTTTTCACCTGGGAGGTGTCCCATCTGCCGATGTCCTGGTTAAAGGAAATGGCATTCAGGAACATCAGGCTCATGTTGGTGACGTTTGAGGTGTCCCATCTGCCGATGTCCTGGTTAAAGGAAATGGCAGCCTGGAACATACAGTTCATGCTGGTGACGCTGGAGGTGTCCCAGGCGCCGATGTCCTGGTTGAAGTCAGTGGCGCCGTAGAACATGCCACTCATGTCGGTGACGCTGGAGGTGTCCCATCCACTTATGTCCTGGTTGAAGGAGATGGCTCCCAGGAACATACAGTTCATGCTGGTTACTCCGGATGTGTTCCAGGAGCCAATGTCCTGGTTGAAGGAGGTTGCAGATTCGAACATATGGCTCATGTCCGTGACTTTGGAGGTGTTCCATCTGCCGATGTCCTGGTTGAAGGAATCTGCGCAGCAGAACATGTGGCTCATGCAGGTAACGCTGGAGGTGTTCCACCTGGCGATATCCTGATCGAAGACGGTGGCGCTGTCGAACAGGTGGCTCATGTTAGTGACTCTGGATGTGTCCCAGCCGCCGATATCCTGGTTGAAGTTTGCTGCCCCGGCGAACATGCCGCTTATGTCGGTGACGTTTGCTGTGTCCCAGGAGCCGATATCCTGGTTAAATTTACCGGCGTCCTGGAACATTTCCCGCATGCAGGTGACTTTTGCTGTGTTCCACCAGCCGATATTCTGGTTGAAGGCTGCTGCCTCCTGGAACATGCCCTTCATGGTGGTGACCTTTCCGGTATCCCAGGTGCCGATGTCATGATTGAAGTGCAGGGCTTTCCGGAACATATGGCTCATGTTGGTTACGCGGGAGGTGTCCCACCGGCTGATGTCCTGGTTGAAGTGCCGGGCGCCCTGGAACATTTCCCGCATGTTGGTGACCCGGGAGGTGTCCCAGTACTCAATGCCCTGGAAGTCCTTCCTGGGGGAGTTGGAGAACAGGCTGCTCATGTCGGTGATCAGACGGGTGTCAATGTCTCTCAGGCAGATCTTGGGGCTGGCCAGGAGCTTCAGGAGTTCTGCCTTGTTTCTGGGGATGTTCTTCCCTCTGGTTCCCATAGCTGTTTCTCCCTTGTCTGCTGAGGCGGCTGCCGGCAGGGCCGGCGGTGCCCTGATGTCATTTCGCTGCCAGGTCCTGCCGGGTCACTTTTCCCTGTCAGGCACGGCGGCAACTGCTCCGCTTCTGATCCGCTTCTGATCCGGCTCTGATCCGGCTCTGATCGGTGTTTCTGCCGGCGCCGTCTCCGGATCCTGCCTGGCCTTGTTTCATCCGGAGACCGATCATGTTCTTGTCTCCGCAGCCGCACCAGTTTCTGCTTTTGCTTTGCTCTTTCCTGTCCCCGCCTGCCACTGGAATTCCTCCCCTTCGCAGCGCTGCTCCCCGAGTGCCTGTCATTCCTGATCTGGCATGATGCTCTCAGGCGGGGTGGCTTCGTTCAGACCGATCCCGGCTCCGGTGAGGACTCCCCGGGTTCTGGTCTTCCGTATGCGCCCGGCAATCCAGGTCTGGACATCCTGGGCATAGGGATAGGACACCGCTCCCATGAACATCCGGCAGATCCTGAGACCTGCTTTGATAGGCCAGGATATGATGCTGTCCCTGAAGGAAACGGCGTCCCGGAACATATCATCCATGGAGTTGACCTCGGAGGTGTTCCACTTGCTGATCCCGCCGGTGAAGGCGGCGGCGTTTCTGAACATGCCGCTCATGTCGCTGACGCTGGAGGTGTCCCAGGAGCCGATGTCCCCGTTGAAGGAGGTGGCGTCCCGGAACATTTCCTTCATATAGCGCACCTTGGAGGTGTCCCACCCGCCAATGTCCTGGCTGAAGGAAATGGCGCCCTGGAACATGCTGTTCATGTCGGTGACGCTGGAGGTGTCCCAGGAGCCGATGTCCCGGTTGAAGGAGGCGGCGTCCCGGAACATTTCCTTCATGTTCTGCACCTTGGAGGTGTTCCAGGTGCCGATGCTCTGGTTGAAGGAGGTGGCACCCTGGAACATGCCGTTCATGTCGGTGACGCTGGACGTGTCCCAGGCACTGATGTCCTGGTTGAAGTTCCGGGCACCCTGGAACATTTCCCGCATGTTGGCGACCCTGGAGGTGTTCCATCGGCCAATGTCCTGGTTGAAGGATACGGCGTCCCGGAACATTTCCCACATCCACTGTACCTCCGAGGTGTCCCAGGAACCAATGTCACTGTTGAAGGAGGAGGCGCCCTGGAACATGCAACTCATGTCAGTGACGTTTGACGTGTCCCAGGAGCTGATGTCCTGGCTGAAGGAGGCGGCGTTCTGGAACATGCCGCACATCCTGGTGACCTGGGAGGTGTCCCAGGCGCCGATGTTCTGATCGAAGGCAGCGGCGTCCTGGAACATCCGGATCATGTGGGTGACCTTGGAGGTGTTCCACCGGCCAATATCCTGATCGAAGGCGGCGGCACCGGAGAACATGTAACTCATGTCGGTGACGCTGGACGTGTCCCAGGAGCCGATGTCCTTGTTAAAGGCGGCGGCTTGTCTGAACATGAACTTCATGTCGGTGACTTGGGCGGTGTCCCAGCTGCCGATGTCCTGGTTGAAGGCGGAGGCTTCATGGAACATGCAGTTCATATCGGTGACCTTGGAGGTGTCCCAGGGGCCGATGTTCCGGTTGAAGGAACTGGCGCCGCTGAACATGAAGCTCATTTTGGTGACCCTGGAGGTGTCCCAGGAGCCGATGTTCCGGTTGAATGCCTGGGCCAGGGTGAACATCCTTTCCATGTTGGTGACCTGGGAGGTGTCCCAGGAGCCAATGTCATGGTTGAATGACTGGGCATGGTCAAACATGCAGCTCATGCTGGTGACCTTTGACGTGTCCCAGGTTTCGATACCCTGGAAATCCTTCCTTGAACTGTGACTGAACAGACCGCTCATGTCGGTGATGAGACTGGTGTCGATGTCCCCCAGTGACACTCCGGGATCACTGACCAGATCCTTCAGTTCTTCCCGGCTCCGGGGCTTGTACTTTTTGGGTGTCTCCATAGATACTCTTTCCTCATGTTCTTCATGACTGGCAGATCTGTCTGCTGGCAGCGGGTGATCCTCAGTGTGCGGCGGATGATCCTCCGAATGATGATCTCCTTATTAAGCCGGTGCGGCCCGTCCTGGCCCTGAGCTTTCAGACCGGGCCTTTTCCTGTGCGCCGGATCCCGCAGCTGCCGGTGTCCCGCTGACGGTCAGGACTTCATCCTCCAGGGCATAACCTGCTGTGATCCTGATGCTTTTGGACGCTCAGGGGGCCGGCGCCGTTTTGGGACGCCCGGGAGCAGGGCCTCTCGTCCTGATTGCTGTCAGTGGAGCAGGTCGGTTCCGGTGAGAAAGTGCCGGCGGTTTACCTTTGGATTTGGCTCTGTTGTAGAAAAGTGTTGATATTATCCATAAACACCATAAAACGGAATCAAATGAGCCCGTTAGTTTTGAGGTGCCGTGAATAAGATTAACACTATTCTACAACAGAGCCTTACTTATTCTACACTTGACAGATTAATTAGATTTCTGGGGCTCATATAAATATCATCAACTACATATTTTTCATCAAATTTCGGATCGTTTTCATCGTATTTATAAACAGCCATTGACGGGGATTTTATCTTTAATGCTTCAATTCTCTCCTTTTCAGCTTCCAAGTCATCAGCAATGTAGAAAGAAACGCATCCATAACCAGAAGAATCACTCCACCAAATAAATTCGTATCGTGGAAACAGAATGTGAAGTTCCCGCTTGGTTACAGCCTTACCAATCAGATGACCTACGGTTTTCATGAAATTCGCTTCAATTTGCTCACGTTCCCTTAAATACTTTTTGTATGCTCTTGTCATTTTAAACTCCTTTTTACGTTAATGCGTTTAATCTCATTTCTCCTTGGATTTTGGCCGAACCAGGACCGTTTCAGTTCTTTGACGTAACTGAAGGATACTGCTCCGAGAAAGGCCAGATCCATGTCATTGCATTGGGCTGTGTTCCAGGGGCTTATGTCCTGGTTGAAAAGCACCGCATTCCTGAACATGTTGTTCATGTCTGTGACGTTAGACGTGTTCCAGCCGCCGATGTCCTGATTGAAGGAGGCCGCTCCGTGGAACATGTGCCTCATGTCGGTGACGCCTGAGGTGTCCCAGCGACCGATATTCTGGTTGAAGGCTTCTGCATGATGGAACATCCAGCTCATGTCTGTGACGTTTGATGTGTTCCAGCCGCCGATGTCCTGGCTGAATTGCCTGGCACCTTGAACATGGCTCTCATGGATGTCACCTTTTGGGTGTTCCATCTGCTGATGTCCTGATTGAAGGCAATGGCATTCATGAACATGCTGTCCATTCTGGTGACGCTGGAGGTTCTCCAGCCGCCGATGTACTGGTTGAAGGCGCAGGCTTCCTGGAACATGTGACTCATGTCAGTGACTTTGTCGGTGTCCCAGCCCCTGAGTGGCTGATTGAAGGCTACCGCACCGTGGAACATCCAGCTCATGTCAGTTACTTTTCCTGTCTTCCAGTGTCCGATGTCCTGGTTGAAGGAGCTGGCATCCTGGAACATGCGGCTCATGTTGGTTACGCTGGAGGTGTCCCATTTGCTGATGTCCTCGTTGAAGTTCTTTGCGCCGTCAAACATGCCCTCCATGGTGGTGACCGCTGAGGTGACCCAATTCGCGATCCCCTGGAAATTTTTCCTGGTGCTGTTGCGGAACAGATCGCTCATGTCGGTGATGAGTCCGGTTTCGATGTCTTCCAGGCTAATATTGGCTTGGATCAGTTTCAGCAGTTCATCCCGGCTTTGGGGACAGTGGGGTTTATCACGTTCCCTGATCTGAATCTGGTCGCCGTAACTGATGTCTATCATGTTGCGTTCCTGAAGATTTTTCACAAATGTTTCAAGGTCGAAAATTTCAAAGGGAACGCTGCACCATGGGCATTCAAGCTCTATGGAATTGGTGAGATGCAGATAGAGATCAGGCAGCCAGTCGTCGCCTGAAGAGATCCTAAATGTTGCCGTTGGATACTTTTCACAAAGCTCCTTTACTGTGGTTTTCATGGTCCGCTCCTTGCAGAGTCTTGGCAGATGGCTGGCTTTCCGGCAGCTTGCGGCCGATGGGTGTCCCGGGGTGGGATCTAAACGGTAGGGGATCCGGCAGACGGTGCCGGAAACTCTGCGGGAAGCCGCAGAGGGTGTTCCCGGGTTTCTCAGGGACTTGGGGATGTGGATCCAGCCCGCTGCCGGCGGGGTGCCGGGACAGAAGTGTGTATGGGGGCAGAAGCGGAGGGCTCGCAGTTTCTTATTGGCGTGACTGCTGTCGGATCGCGTTTCTGTAAGTATTGTTTCAGAACTGCTCTAAAAGGTCAATCTAACCCTTGAATATATGCTGAATGGATCACAGATATTTATAATGCGGACAATTTGTGACGTAAATAAAAGGCTCCGCAGGCCTGTACTGGGAGCAGCGAAGGGACTCCAGTTTCCTTGCTCTGGTTTTGGTGGAAGGGCAGATCAGAAATGTTGATTGAGAATGTTCAGAGTTTGGTAACTCTTCCTGCTCCTACCGCATGGTGGGATGAAAAGGCTGAGGACAGAGGAGTGAGGATAGGCTTGAGAAGGGACGGGGGTGCGATGGGGAGCGGGGCAGGGTGTGGGAAGCGAGGAAATGTTTGACAGTGATCGGGAAAGGAGTTGGCTCCGGGAGCGGGGTCGGGATCAGGAGCAGGAACATGATCAGCCCATGCTCCCCTCAGATCTGATCCCGAACCGGAAACCACTTTCGGCAGTTCAGCGGCGGGTGATCATTAGCGGCTGATCATCAGCGGCGGTTATCCAGGCTCCGGATCTCGCCTGTGAAGGCGAACACCTTCCGGGTCCACTGAAACTTAAGTTTCACCGCGTCCCGGGGGTTGCTGATGATCCCGGCAGTCAGGGCCTGATCGATCTTCATCAGGAGCCGATCCAGTGTCTCCAGGATCCTGGCATACCTCAGGCCCAGGGGCGTCTTGATCTGCAGTTCAGTTTCCAGCGGGGCGGTGTAGTGCATTTCCGGCGCCTGGCATCCTGGGGCGGAAAGCATGGCGTCAAGTCGGTCCAGGGCCCCCTGCAGGCAGTTCTCCGTGTCGGTGAAGAGGCCGCACAGCCGGTCATACAGCTCATCATATTCCTGATCTTCCATGTGGATGGGATCAACCATGCACAGGTTGAACAGGCAGTTGTTGATCACCGAGAAGGTCTTCTGCCGGAAGTACTTGATGGCCTCATTGGTGTGGACGGATATGCGGCACAGTGAATAGGCCGTGGAATAACTGTGCCGCTCCTCCCGGGACGCTGCCGGGGCAGCACTGTCCCGGGCCGGTGCTGACGAAGCGTCTGCCGGATCTGTTTGGACCGGGGCAGTTTCCCTAACTGTTCCGGTGATCTTCCGGGACCCGCTGTCTGATCCCGGGACCTGGAGGGCTGCGGGAGATGCCGGGGATGTTCCGGCAGTGGCCGGAATGTTCTTTCCTGAAAGAGCGGCCGGATCCTGAGCAGATGACGGACTGCCGGATCTCCCGGAGGCACTGCCGGATGCTTTCTGATCCGGGAGCTGTCCGCTGCCGGCGTCGCCTGCCAGGATGGGCGCCGGGGAGCCCGCAGCCTTCCGGCGCCGCCGCCGGGATGCTGCTCCGGATCCGGATTTGTCTCCCGATCCAGATCTGTCTCCCGAACTGTCCGGAGTGCCGGGGGTGGAATTCGCAGCCATGTCCGCGGCGGTGGTGGTGGCGGTGCCGGTGGCCGTTCTGGATCCTTTAGCCGATCGGTCCGGGATCAGGGCACCGGTGTCCGGTGTTGTTCCCGGAGCAGTGCCGGGGGCGGACTGACTCTCCTCCTTCAGGTTTGCGCTGTCAGATCCTGCATCAACTCTTTCAACAGATCCTCTGTCTGATCCTTTCACAGATCCTCTGTCTGATCCTTCCTCAGATCCTCCTTCGGATCCTGCCGCGGATCTTCCTTCAGGCCCGGTCTGTCTTCCGGATACAGGATCCTCCCGCAGCACCTCCCCTGGGGAACTGTCCCGGTGTCCGGTGTCCTCCTTTCTTATGCCTCGTATGCCTTCCTCTTCCCGTGTTGCATCTTCCGCTGTCATTTTCATTCCCCCTGGTTTGATCCTGGCGGGGATCCCGGCTCCAGGCGGGCAGGGAAAGTTTCCCGGCTCCGCTTGGATGATGCCGTGCCCCGGACTCTTTGCTGGGGGGGATCCTAGCACGGGACGGCGGATCCACCCGGGTGCAGATATTTCACCGGAGACATGATCCTGCCAGGGGTGGAGCACCGGATCCGTGTAACATGGACGTTGCATGATCTGACAGTCCTCCGGGACCTGGATCACCGCCCGACGGGCGTAAAGCGGGAGAGGTTTTCAGTCCTCCCCTCCCTGTTACGGGGAGAAGCAAAACTGATCTTCTTGTTTGTTTTATCTTTTGTCCTTTCCGCGGGGCGGCTGTGTCCCCGGAAGGGGCGTTCACCGCTCCTCCGGATCTTTTGTGGAGCAGCTATGAGCGCCAAGGAAATCAACAGTCTCCGGCTTCGTTTCCGTGCCGAAACCCTCGCAGGTAAATTTGTCGGATCTTTTCTGGCATGGCGGCAGAAGAACGGGCTGGTGTGACTGATCCCATCTGTCCAGATCTTCTGTGACCGTTTTTTTTCTTTCTTTCCTTTTTTGTTTTGTTGCCGGAGCGGCCCCGGGTTTCCCGGGCGCCTTATCCGGATCTGTTTGAATTGGAGCCAAATCATGCATTGCATCAACCGTGTTGAACTTCTGGGGTACCTGGGCCGTGATCCTGAATTCGCCAAGAATCAGAACGGCATGTCCATCTGCACCCTGTCCCTGGGCACCTCCTCTGACCGTCAGACTTCTCCGGGAGTCTTTGAGAAGGTCACGGAGTGGTCCCGGGTGATCCTGTTCCGCACCCAGGCGGACAATGCCGCCCGGTTTCTCCGGAAAGGATCCCTGGTGCTGGTCACCGGGCGTCTGCAGACCAGGAAGTACCACAACCGGAACAATCAGCTGTGCTATGCCACGGAGATCATCGCCTCGGACTTCATCATGTTCGGCGGCGGTGACCGGGACCGGGAAGGCACTCCCTCCGGGGAGGGCGGATCCCAGTCCGCTGACAGCAAAGCTGCGCTGCCCCAGTGTCCCGAGCTGGATCTGAGTGACATGCCCTTCTGAGGGCCTCTGATCACCTGATCCACCGGGATCCGGCAGCATGAGGGATCTCCCCAGGATCCCTTTTTAAAGTCTCCCGCCACGATGGGGGATTTTGAAAAGGGACCCTGTGTAGGAGATATGAAAAATGCTTATTGGTTCATTTGAAGAGAGAGACCTGTTCATGAATTCCGTGCTCACCAGCATCTTCGGCTCGGAGCTGTATCTGGAGGAGAACGACTCCCTGTATTCCCTGTGGATCAGGAGCTATTCGGATCTGGACGGCGAAAGGCACTACGGCAGTTCATCACTTCTGGAGAGAGGCAATCTCCGGGACTGTGTGGAAAAGGCCCAGCGGGTGTGCGTTGTTGACACCCGGGCTCTGCCGGAATGTCTGGGACAGGAATTCTGAGATCTGAGGACTCTCACCCTGCCGGCGGGGCACACCGGCATCCTCCCGTGAGGGGCTTAAAGCCCGCTGATCAGGGAGGAGAGGGCCGTGAGGCACCGGGCGTCCGGGATTGGCTTCCCTTTGCGGGAAGTGATCCGGGCGGCCTTGGCCGGCGCATATGATCCGGCCTTCTCCTCCGTGATCCGCCATGAGAGGGATCATCTGCCCTTTTCTCTGGTTCCGCCTTGCGGGATCTGAGCAGCAACCAGGCTGTCTTCGGAAAATCTGGCGTCCTAAACCTGGCTTCCAGGCATGGATTTGTGTGCCCGAAAGGGCTGTTTGTTGCCTTCGGGGTGAAACATCCCTGAGGGGGACGTTTTCACCCCTTTGGAGTGAAAAATGTCCAATTTTGACTATATTCTGAATGCCGATGCCGGCGAAATTCTTGACCATGTGCGTGGCTGCACCGGGACCTGGACCAAGGGCTGGACCGACTCTGAGATCCGGGCCATGCGTCCTTTCAATCCCATCACTGATCATGTCTACCGTGGCAGGAACATCATGGAGCTCTACCTTCCCCAACTGGAGCGCTTCCGCTCGGAGCCGGGGTACCGCATTGATCTGCGCTTCGCCACTGAAAAGCAGATCAACCGTGCCGGGGGTGTCCTGATCCCGGGCAGCCGGGGCTACCGTCTGGTGGCCGTGGTGTCAGGTCCGGATCTCAGGTGCTCCCGGGAGTACATTGTCCACAGCCTCAGTGACGTGATCTGGAAGAATGAGCGCAGCCGGCGCAAGTATGAGCAGTACCGTCTGCGCAGCTACTGGGAGCAGGAACGGGATCCTGCCCAGGAGCCGTCCCCGGTCCAGCGCCGGCGGGAGGCCCTGCTGGATCATCTGGAAGTCCGGATCATGGTGTGCCGCCGCATGCAGCCGTCCTATGTGCCCCATGAGAACAGCCTTTACTTCCCTCTCAATGACGACTTCGTCTCGGAGAACCGGAAGTGGGAGGCGGTGTTTCATGAGCTGGTGCACTGGACCAGGCACAACATTCCCGAGTGCCGGCGCTGCCTTTCCTATCCCTCCGAGGAGCTTACCGCGGAGCTGGGAAGCGTGATGCTGTGCCGCCACACCGGGATGGAGATCAGCGATGATCAGGCTGCCTGCATCCTGGACTACCTCAGGAGCTGGCTCAGGCCGTTTGACGATGACAGGGACTGCCGGGCCCTGCTGGAGGAGGTTCTGGGTCATGCCACCAGGGCCTACGAAAGCCTGGCCGCGCGCCTGTGAGTGTTTGTCTTCGTTTTCCGGATGTTTGATCAGTTTTTACGGCCCCTCTCTGCAGAGGGGCCTTTTCATTTGGGGGCTGCCAGAACGCACAGTTTATATGAGGCGCGGAGTGCCTGCTGGTCTGATCAGGTGCCCGGGAAAATCCTGATGGCCGTTTGGGATATTCTGCAAACCGTGGCAATTATGCCGCCGGAGCAGATCTGACGCCGGTCAGTCTGAGAGCGGGGCACATCTTCCAGTGTGGGGAACATCATGTTCGCTACGGGATCAGGTTTCTCAATGGCGGGATGACGGCTGATATGGGATGCCCATGCAGGGGAATGATGGCTGCATCAGGGCCTACGCATGAACCGTAACCCCTTCAGGCCACTCGCACTGCTCGTTTTTTAGACAAGCGATAGCGCGGCTGACCTAAGTCTTACGGACCGTTAATCTTCATCATTGTGTAGCTCTACGTTTTGTTGATACTGCAGGAGTCACCAGCCAGTTTGTCTGTTCAATGCCCCATGG
>FLNX01000243.1_pt1 | contig 11857 bp, 14 predicted proteins | sample 1140341 | NCBI WGS metagenome assembly FLNX01 (sample SAMEA3878208, study PRJEB12797) | bioreactor metagenome | biome: Moose rumen | place: Sweden | collected 2011-10
AGTTTCCACGAAGAAATTTAATAATTCTGAGTAACTTTGCACCGAAAAATAGCATTCGTTATGAAAAAAATAATTCTATTTGTGCTGACTACCCTCGTATTCGGGGCTTGTCAGGAGTCGATGGAGGAGCGGTGTGAACGCGAGGCGAAGGAGTTCTCAAAGAAGAATTGCCCGGCTATGATTGCGCCTGAGATTATGATGGACAGCATGACCTTCGAGCGGGCCACGCACACCTTACATTATTATTATAAGTTGACGGGAAATTCCGACCGTGCCGATGCCTACAATGTGGAGGATGCCACCAAAATGCTCAGGGACGGGCTGAAGAATGCCACAGCGATGAAGACCTACAAGGATCTGGGGTACAACTTCCTCTATGAATACCGTTCGGAGAAAGACCCGAAGATCGTCTGGTTCAGCGTGCTGCTGACAGAAAAGGATTACCAGTAAACGAAGAAGAGCCTCAATCGAGGCTCTTCTTTGGTTTTATTCAGGCTGCATATTGGTGTAGACCGTCTGCACGTCGTCGAAGTCTTCGAGTTTCTCCACCATCTTGTCGATGGTCTCGCGCTGCTCAGCCGTCACCTCCTTCAGGTCGTTGGGGATACGGGTGAACTCAGCACCCGTCACCTCGAAGCCGTTCTCCTCCAGGTGCTTCTGGATGGCACCGAAACTGGAGGGATCGCCATAGATCGTGATGCTGTTCTCCTCCTCGTCCTCGTCGAACTCATCCTCCACGCCGTAGTCAATCAGGTCGAGGATCATCTCGTCCATATCCAGTCCGTCCTTCTTCTTGAAAGTGAACACGGCCTTGTGGTCAAACAGGAACGAGAGTGAACCCTGTGTGCCGAGGTTGCCGTTGAACTTGTTGAAGACGGAACGCACATCACCCACGGTACGAGTGGTGTTGTCGGTCAGCGTCTCCACGAAGATAGCGATGCCGTGAGGGCCATATCCCTCGTAGGTTACTTCCTTGTAGTCGCTCTGGTCCTTGCCCATCGCATTCTTGATGGCACGCTCGATGTTATCCTTCGGCATGTTCTCGCGCTTGGCGTTGGCGATGATAGCACGGAGTGCAGGGTTGTTCTCAGGCTCCGGACCACCAGCCTTCACGGCGATGGCGATCTGCTTGCCAATCTTTGTAAATGTCTTGGCCATGTGGCCCCATCGCTTCAGCTTCGTAGCCTTACGATATTCAAATGCTCTTCCCATATTTTAATTCATAATTAATAATTCACAATGCATAATTAACGCAGTTCTGCGTTTAATTGTTTCTTCAGGTTGGCAATCAGTTTCTGCATGATCGCGTCGATCTGCTTGTCGCCCATCGTCTTCTCCTCATCCTGCAGGATGAAGTTCACGGCATACGACTTCTTGCCGGCGGGCAGTTTGTCACCCTCGTAGACATCAAAGAGTTCCACCTTCTTCAGCAGTTTCTTCTCCGTCTGACGGGCTATCTGCTCAATCTGGGCGAACTCCACGCTGTTGTCTACCAGCAGGGCCAGGTCACGGCTCACGGCGGGGAACTTCGAGATCTCCGTATAGAGCACCTCGTTTTTCTTGGTCACCTTCATCAGTTGCGTCCAGTTCAGTTCGGCATAGTAGACGGGATTGTCGAGTCCGAACTGCTTCTGCAACTTCTTGTTGATGATACCCATCTCCACCAGTTTCTTGCCGCCACGGTTCTCGATGGTGATGCCCGCAGAGAATATAGCATTCTCTGACTTCTTGCGAACTGTCACACCCGGCTTCAGGCCGATGCGGCGCAGGATGTTCTCCACGTAGGCGCTCAGTTCATAGAAGGTTGCATCCTCATTCTTGTGAGCCCAAGAGCCCTCGACGCGCTTACCCGTCACCCAGAGGGCAGCGTGGTACTGCTCCTTGTAGGCCTGCATCGGATCGTCATCGTTCTGCTTCTCGGGATCGAAGGTGTACACATTGCCGAACTCGAAGAAGCGCAGGTTCTGGCGCTTACGGTTCACGTTATGCTGGATGCTTTCCAGACCGCCGAACAGCAGCGTCTGGCGCATCACATTCAAGTCACTGGAGAGGGGATTCATTATTCTGACTAGAGTACTAGGATTACTAGCATCACTAGCATCTTCATAATAAGCAGCCTTTGTCAGCGAATTATTCAGGATTTCATTGAAGCCACTACCCACGAGTTGCTCACTCACGAGGTTGGCCAGTTTATGCTTACGATCCTCGTCGCCCTTGATGACGAGCGAGCCCTTCAACTGCGTGGGAATCTCCACATTATTATATCCATAGATGCGCAGGATGTCCTCCACCACATCGCAGGGGCGCTGCACGTCGACACGATAGGCAGGAACCTCCAGCAGGATGCAGTCGGCATCCTCTGAAACAATCTTCATTTCCAGACTCTCACAGATGGCCTTGATGGTGTCTGCGGGAATCTCCTTACCGATCAGCGAGGTCACGTAGTCGTATTGCAGCGAGACCGTCGCATTCTTTATCGGCTCCGGATAGACGTCGCAGATATCCATCGACACCTTACCGCCAGCCAGTTCCTGACAGAGGATGGCAGCCTGTTGCAGGGCGTATATGGTACCATTTGGATCGATGCCGCGCTCGAAGCGGAAACTGGCATCCGTCGAGAGACCGTGACGACGAGCACTCTTACGGATCCACGTCGGATGGAAGTAGGCACTCTCCAGCACCACGTTCTTCGTGGTCTCATAGGTACCACTACCCTTTCCGCCGAACACACCGGCGATACACATCGGATTTTCCTCATTGCAGATGGCGAGGTCGCGGTCTGAGAGTTTGTGCTCCACACCGTCGAGCGTCTGGAAAGGCGTACCCTCTGGCATTGTCTTCACCACGATCTTGTGACCCTTCACCATATCGGCATCGAAGCAGTGCAGGGGCTGACCGTAGGCCATCATAATATAGTTGGTAATGTCCACGATATTGTTGATCGGACGCAGGCCAATAGTGGTCAGTTTGTTCTTCAGCCAGTCTGGCGACTCCTTCACCTCGCAGCCAGTGATGCTCACGCAGGCATAACGCTTGCAGGCCTCCTGGTTCTCGATGGTCACGCTGACGGGCAGGTCGTGGTTGTCCACCTTAAATGCAGAACAGTCAGGACGATGCATCTGTGTCTCATAGCCGTTACGTTTCAGCCAGGCATAGAGGTCACGGGCAACGCCCCAGTGGCTCAGACCGTCGGCACGGTTAGCCGTGATGTCCACCTCGATCAGCCAGTCGCTCTCCAGATGATAGTACTCAGCGGCAGGCGTGCCCACTACAGCATCCTCTGGCAGCACGATGATACCGTCGTGAGAGGTGCCCACGCCAATCTCATCCTCGGCACAGATCATACCGTTCGACTCCACACCACGCAGTTTCGACTTCTTGATGACGAACTCCTTGTCGCCGTCGTACAGCACACAGCCGAGGTCGGCCACAATCACTTTCTGACCTGCTGCCACATTCGGCGCACCGCACACAATCTGCGAAGGCTCACCCTTGCCCAGGTCAACCGTCGTCACGTGCAGATGGTCGCTGTTGGGATGCATCTCGCAGGTGAGCACCTTGCCCACATAGAGTCCCTTCAGGCCACCCTTGATACTCTGTACTTCTTCCAATGCGTCAACTTCGAGACCTGTCGACGTGAGGGCATCACACACCTCCTGGGCCGTCAGGTCGAAATCCACGTATTCCTTCAACCATTTGTAGGAAATATTCATTATACCGATTCTTTAGTAATTACTCAAACTTGAAATTTCAAGGCGCAAAGTTACTAAAAAATCGGTATGTACACAAATTATTTCCACAAATTTTCACTCTTCACGGTTCACTTTTCGCTTTTCACTTCATTCTATGCACTTCATTAAGAAGTCCACAGCCCCGTTTACGCCGAACTTACGCACGTCGATAGATATGTCATAGTTGCGGGCGTCCGTCCAGTCCTTTCCTGTAAATGTCTTCGTGTAGAGTTCGCGGCTGTAATCATTATCTACCACCATCGCGGCGGCATCAGCCAGGCTCATGTCATACTTTTCTGCAATGCGGCGCTTGCGGCAGTCCTCCGTTGAATGCACGAAGATCTTCAAGGCATTGGGATGGTCGGCGAAGATGTGGAAACCGCAACGGCCTACCAGCACGCACGACTCCTCCTCCACGATCGAGCGGATGGCCTCTGCCTGGGCCTCAAAGAGTTCGTGCGACGTGCGGTCGTGTTCCATACCGTTGTACTCGGCCTGACTCATATAGGTGCGATAGAAGTCGGTGAAGTCATCACGCCAAAGGGGATTGCGCGACTCTATCTTCTCCATGGCTTCCTCCACGACGGTCATACGGCGGGCCATCTCGTTGATAATCTGCTTGTCGAGCAACTTCACGCCCAGACGACGGGCCAGTTCTGCTCCAATCTCATGACCGCCCGTTCCGAACTGGCGGCTGATGGTGATTACGAATTGTTCCTCCCTGTTCATAGTGCTACGAATTTTTAGTTAGTAAATATTTATGCCACAAAGATACGAAAAAGATTCGGAACTTCCAAATCTTTTTCGCATTATTTTTGCAAATAGGCTGCTGCCATCTCCGCACAACGCTCGCCGTCGACCCCAGCCGACACGATGCCTCCCGCGTAGCCAGCACCCTCGCCACAAGGGAAAAGTCCCTGAATACGAACGTGTTGCAGCGTCTCCCTGTCGCGGATGATACGCACAGGACTGCTCGTCCTCGTCTCCACGGCAATCAGCACGGCCTCATTGGTGAGGAATCCGTGGGCATTCCGTCCGAACGTCTTGAATCCTTCCTGCAGCCGCCTGGAGATCATCTTCGGCAACCAGAAGTGGAGCGGACTCGATATGAGACCCGGCGCATACGACGACTTCGGCAGGTCGTAACTCAACTTCCCGTTCACGAAGTCTGCCATACGCTGGGCGGGTGCCGTCTGCTGCATATTTCCCTGCTGCCAGCACATCTTCTCCAGTTGCTCCTGAAAAGCCATCACCCGTAACTCCCCTCCAGAGTTAGGAAGGTTGCCGACAGGCGGGGTGGTCTGAATATCTTCCGGCCTGATCTCCACCACCATTCCCGAGTTGCTCCATTGCGTCCCACGGCTGGCCGGACTCATCCCGTTCACCACAATCTGTTCCTTGTCCGTCGCCGCAGGGATCACGAAACCGCCCGGACACATACAGAACGAGTAGACGCCTCGTCCGTCCACCTGCGTCACCATCGCATACTCAGCAGCAGGCAGATACTTCCCCCTACCCTGCTTCGAGTGATACTGAATTTGGTCTATCAACTGCGACGGATGTTCCAGTCTGACGCCCACCGCGATGCCCTTTGCCTCAATCTCAATCTTTGCTTCAGCCAAATATCTGTAAACGTCTCTTGCTGAGTGACCTGTAGCCAGAATAACAGGGCCTTTATATTCCTTATCGGCCACACATCCAATCACCTTGTCGCCCTCGACAATCAGTCGCGTCATCTTCGTCTTAAAATGTACCTCGCCACCACTATTGATGATGGTGTTGCGCATCGCCTCGATCACCTTCGGCAACCTGTCTGTTCCGATGTGCGGATGGGCATCGGCCAGGACAGCCGTCGAGGCACCGTGCTGACAGAACACGTTCAGTATCTTGTCCGTATTGCCCCGCTTCTTGCTGCGCGTATAGAGTTTGCCGTCGGAATAGGCACCTGCCCCACCCTCGCCGAAGCAGTAGTTGCTCTCCGCGTCCACCTTCTGCGTCTTCGTGATGTTCGCCAGGTCTTTCTTGCGCTCGTGCACATCCTTGCCCCGCTCCAGCACGATTGGCCTATAGCCGAGCTCGATCAGCCTGAGGGCAGCGAACAAACCGCCAGGTCCTGCCCCCACGACGATCACCTGAGGCCGCCCTTCCACGTTGGGATAGTCCGTCCTCACAAACGCATCGTCGCTTGGCTGCTCGTTCACATAGACCCTCACCTTCAGGTTCACGTAGATCTGCCTCTGCCGCGCATCGATGCTCCGCTTCAGCACCCTCACACCACAGATCGTCCTCACGTCGATGCCATATTCATCGGCCAGCCATCGCTTCAGCCTGTCCTCCTGGGCCGCCACCTCCGGCATCACCCTTATCTGATATTCATTCGTCATACCAATGTCTCTTTATGGATTGCAAAGATAACAAAAACTTGCCAAACAGCAAAATATTTCGCCCGCATCTTTGTAAATAACAGTTAATAAAGCACAATTATTCCTTAACAAACCCATAAAGTCTGACAATTGATTTTCAGGATGCCGTAAATTTGCAGTTGCGGAGGGGGCCGTATCTTTGGGGAGGGGGGCATACAGGAGGTCACCCCCTAATGGCCCCCGCCAAAGGGGCCTAACGGGGGGGCCGCAGACCTCCTGTATGCCCCCCTCCCCAAAGATACGGACTAAGCATGAATTCAGTTTTTTGTTCTTACTTTCTCGTAATGAAACTCATTCTTTTGGACATCCTTTTGGACTATTATTCAACAATCTCCCAATGTCCACTATAACCACTACCGACATTTTAAATGAGGAAGTTTGGAAATGTGCCTCTTGATTGTCGCAACACCTTTTCCACACATTTTTGCCAGTTCCTCTGTTGTAATTGTGGAATTCTTCCTTATATGTGCTTCAATCCAAGTGTCAAGTTCTGCTCCTTGAATATCACCTTGGGTATCACTTTGAGTATCCTTTGTCTCAATCGACAACACCAGTTTCACCTACATCAGTTCGCACTGCTCTATGAGTTCCGGCTTCAGCCAGCGCTTCTAGTTCCAAGCACTCAGAAGGCGAAAGATAAAGGTTCAAGATGTTATCACGACCCTTTTGGTTCAAACCCGTCATCATCTCTGTCACAGACAGTTGTTTGTTGCCGATGATTTTGACAAGGCTGATGATGTTATGGTTGCCAGTTCGTTACTTGTCCTGAACTTGTCACCACTCTCTTCTTATTCCGGCATCTTACACTATTTTGGTGGATTTATCATCATATATCTGTTTTTAAAACGCCGACCATCGGCTGACGAATTTCACGAAGCATGAGATTTTCGTCAATTGTGATATCTGTTGTAGCCGATATTTGTGTTCCCTTAGTTAATTCGTCAACCAATGGCCGACGAATTATAAATGGATGCCATTCTTCATTGAATGTACGCATATCTTTCAGGCTTGTTTCACTGTAACCTCTTAGCATTGAGGACAGATTCTGTCAAGAAAGTGAGAAAGAGACACTTCTTCGCAAGCGTATCGCTTATTAATCCCATGTGCGAGTATTCTCATACAAGTCCTGAAGCATCATCGCCACATCTTCAAGGTTATTATCGTCTTCGAGCCAAGTCGCCACCTCATCCTTTGTACCGTGTTTTACCGCATCGCTTGAACCAAAATGTTCACTTCTATTTTCGAAGCAGCAAGAGACATATATATCACCAGAATAAACCTTGCTGATTTCAATACCAAGTTCTATCATCTGCCCTTTTCCCATTTCAGAAGGTACTGTCAGCCACACTCTTGCTTCTTCAGTAGGCAAATATGGCTTCAATTTATCTAATAATTGACGTGCAAATCTTTGCATCTCTATAGACGGATGATCTGGTTTTGGATTAAATCTTCCCCACATAAATTCATTAATTATTAATTGTTTGTGTAAACATTCTTATTTATTGATAATTACCTTTCAACCCATCTCACTACCCTAATACTCACCTCATAGAGTAAATATAAGGGAATCGTAACAAGAATCAAGGTCATCAGGTCAGGTGGGGTAATAATTGCAGCAACTAACATAATGGCGATAAACGAATGTTTGCGATAGTTGGCCAGCATAATTGAATTGACAAAGCCTAGTTTACCTAAGAAGAAGGCTATAACGGGCAACTGAAATACCACCCCCATAACCAGTGTCAGAGAGACAAACGTGGAGATATACGAATCTAGTGTGATATTACTTACAACCTTTGCCGACACGCTATAAGTACCAAGGAAACGGAAGGAAATAGGAAACAGCATGAAATAGGACATCAGCACCCCAAGCAGGAAGAGTACGTAGATAATACCAGCCACCTGCACCGAATACTTACGCTCATTCTCATAGAGGGCGGGTGAAATGAAACGGAACAGTTCATATAATATATAAGGAGAAGCCCCAAGCACTCCTAAATAGGCCGCTGTCGTGATGTGCGTCATGAACTGGCTTGACAAGTCGGTGGCTATTAGATTGACGTGAAATTCCTCAAAGCGGAAGTCAATGCCAGTCATTCGCATAGTTGATTCCAGCCAGCGATATGTACAAAAGTCCCACTCACTCGGAGCCATCAGAATGTTCCAAGTGGTGTCTTTAAAGCAGAATACGACAACAGCAATCAGACCAGCCACGCCGAGAATACGAAACAACATCTGGCGGAACACTTCGAGATGTCCGCCAAATGTCAGCAGATTGCCATCATCCACGACATCGTTATTTTGATGTTGTTCCCGTGTCGATTCCTTCTGCCTCTGTTCTTGTTCCTGTTTCTTGTTCTTCTTCGACATCCTCTTCCGGCTCTTCCGGTAACGGTTCACTCATACCCTTTTTGAAACTCTGCACTCCTTGACCTAAGCCCTTCATCATTTCAGGCAACTTCTTACCTCCAAAAAGAAGTAAAGCCAGGCCACCAATTAGTAGCAATTCGGTTGTTCCGATGAATAAAAGTTGTGTAGCCATACGTCCTATTGAGTTACCAAATAGATTTCACACTTTTCAAAGTTGATTTCCCAGTTGCCGTTCTCCGCAGATTCCCATTGGTATTTCTCTGCCATACGATTCCACCAGTCTTGGAACTTTGTTCCTGTTTCGCCTAAGTCTTTCACCAGTTTCTCATACAATTCAGCATTATCTGCTGTCAGAATCTTAGATAATTCATTCAGTCCGTTGCGACGTTCAAAGAGATTTAGAATCTCATTCTTCTCTTCGGGTGTCACTTGCCCTACAAGTTTCTTATTCATGTTTAATAATATGATTGGTAAATTGCTTTTCTTCCTCTGCACATAGGACATATACCAACAGCCAGGTCAGGATGTCCACTTCTTGGAACAGGGGTAATACTTCCACTTCCCCAACACGTTTGACAAATCTTTCGTTCTCTACGCCACTTGTTACACACAGAATCGTTCAACTCTTCTACTGTGCCGCCTGTCTTAGTACGAATATGACCTTTCCCATCAAAGAAAACTATATGAGGAGTACTCCCACTCTCATGGAATAATCCTTGATGAGTTCGTTGAGTATAGAATGCAACCACAGTATTTTCAGTTGGTGAAAAAGAATCATATGTGTTTATGTTATATTGAGAATATTCGGGATAAATGACATACAACTTAATTCCAAATTTACGAAGAAACCCCAACGAGTCTGTTTCTATTTTTTTTTGCATCCGAGTTGTTGGACAGAGATGTCCATGCTGACATTTGGAATGAACAAAGAGAAGCATCGTTGGTGATTCATGAAACTTTGCCGTATCAACAGGATTTCGAAACCGTGTTTCAAGGGCATAATCTTCCTGTCCCATGACATTGACCGAGCACAGGCATGTAACTATAAAAAAAAGAATCCTTCTCATATTTAGTTTATTTTGCAATGTGAACACATCCTGTACAACTATTACGGCACATACCGATACATGCACCATCACATCCTGTTCCACATCCTCCTTTGCAACCACCCATACATGATTGCCGGCATCCTCCTTTGCAAGCCTTAATACATCCATTAGCACACCCTTCCACACACCCACCAGAACATGTGTTTATACATCCTCGTGAACATTGCTCAATACAACTTGATTTGCAATAGGCTTCACAATTACCTTCACAAGTAGAAGGGGACATTGAAGCAATTACACTAACAGATGGAATAACTGGTAATACCATGATTGGCAATGTTTTTGCCAAACGTTTGAAAAGCTCTCTTCTACTTATTATCTCCATATTACCACTCTCCCCTCTTTTCAAATGGATCCAAATAATCAATCTCCTTTATCCCTGTCTCTGGTAAAAACATTCCATGTTTGCGAATGTTTTCCAATAACTCGCGGGAGGCATTTCGTTCTAAATGGGCTACCACACACTGCTCATGCGAAGGTGTATTCACTTCGAGCGTAGTCTTACGGCTTAGCCACACACAGCGTTTACACTGGTAGGCATCGCAATGACTACACATCGGAGAATACTTCAGCTTATAAAGTTGCTGGTTCTTTATATCGAGTCCATACTTTATATCTCCTATGTATTCCTCCTCGTTCTCGATGTAAAAGGCAGGGCAGATATAAAACTTACCATTAGGGGCTAGGGTGATGTTGGTGTCACCTGCACCGCAGTTGTTCATTTCCTTTAACATCATACGGTCTGTGAGCAAGTTCATTTGTGGAGCCTTCCCGTCAACATACATTTTTTCTATATGCTCAGATAAGGCACTAAGTACCACCTTGTATTTCTCAATATCGACATCATCAAAAGTCTCAATATCTGTTATTAAGATGTTGAGACGAACAACTTTTGATAGAAAATCTTTCAGAAACAGATATCTTTCAAACAACTCGGTTTTTGTTGTCCTTAAAACATAGCTTTTGTCAGGATATGTCTTACCATAGCTTATGCCCGACCAATCATGGAAGACAACAACATCCGCTTCATCTGCTAACGTATCATCTTCGCACAATGACGAAACAATCTTGCTGTGGTCTATACTTTCTATGACTTCTTTGTATTCTCTAGGCAGTTCATAGTCTGGATAGACAAACTGAATCATCAGGTTCTCCATCATACCAAAGCGGATGCCTGCCTTTAGGACATCAAGTGGTATAAGTCCAGACTTTTTCGTGGGATTCTCATAATGGCAGTACGACGTACTTGTTTCGTCTAATAATATAATAAGGTATTGCAGCATAGCCCTAACATATTTCTTGTTTCACTTCCTTTTTGTTCATCTCGTATTCTTCGCGTTGGCCTTCCAACTCTAATTTGCGGTAGAGCTTATTCCAGTAGTAGTTGTTGGCACGAACACGAGCCTTATGCATCTTGCAGATGGCCGTAGAGCGCTGGAAAATAGTATTGGTTTCTGCGGCATCATAGTTTTCTCCTTGACACCAAGCACATCCACTTGCAACTTCGCAATCAATACACTCTTGTTTAGACTGGCTCAGGCGGTCAAGCACAAGGAATGGGCGAAGTCTGTTCTTGTCTATGCCGTCATAAACATTTCCGATAGTCAATGCTTCCTTGTCTCGGAGAGAATATTGAGCAAAACGAGTACAAGGATAGAAGATACCATTAGCATCAACGGCAAGCATACGTCCCGCTCCACACCAGTTTGTATTTTCCAATACGGGGTCTAATGGTTTGCCTATATTTTCAGAATAGAAAGAACACGCATAATCTTTGTAATACCCCTCATCTATTATGGTATCCGCTAGAGACATCAACTGTTCCTCAAACAGCTTATCATCACCTTCTTTCCACACATTCTCGAACACAACATTGATGTTGACTTCTTTAATGCCAAGACTATACAGATGCAGAACGCTTTCCTTTATATAAGGGATGTCAGGTGAACTGATTGTTACCTTTGTGCCGCCATAAGGGAATTGCTCCAACCATAAAGGAATATTGCGGACGACACTCTTATATGAACCTTTGCCTGTAACTTTATATATACGGTTCAGGTCGTGTTTTACTTCTGTTCCATCTATTGTTATGCCTATGCTCAAATGGTCTTTATTCTTTTTGATGAATTCCTGGAGCAGCAGGGATTTCCTGTGTCAGTCTGATTTGAATTTCATCTAAAAGTTGTACCTTTGCACCCGCTTATGGATGAAAAAGAGAATGCAT
>FLNX01000244.1_pt1 | contig 11849 bp, 10 predicted proteins | sample 1140341 | NCBI WGS metagenome assembly FLNX01 (sample SAMEA3878208, study PRJEB12797) | bioreactor metagenome | biome: Moose rumen | place: Sweden | collected 2011-10
AGTATCTGCGCCGTGATTTGTCCTATATAGATACGCCACGGCAGCCCCCGACAGATTATGCCATACGCTGAAGATGGCTCCGGGGATGGTAGCCAGCGGATAGGCAGCGAAATGAATAGTGGCCAGACTGCTGGCCAGGCCGGAGTTCTGCATACCCACCTCGATAGAGATGGCTCTCTTCTTGGGTTCTGAGAGTCCAAGCAGGCGGCCTATCAGATAGCCAAGACTCAAGCCGCAGACATTGTGGAGCATGACTACCAGCACGATAATGAGTCCTCCTGCTAACAGTTTATCGGCATTGGCCGCGATGATGATAGCCACAATGAAGGCAATGGCCATTGAAGAAAACGCAGGCAGATAGTCGGTCGCCCTTTCCGTGATCTTTGGCCAGAGCCACTTCACCAGCAAGCCGATGACGATTGGCAGAATCACCACCCAGAGGATGCTCAGAAACATGCTTGCCACATCCACATCGACGCTCTTCCCTGCCAGCGCCCACGTCAGCAGAGGCGTCAGGAACGGCGCCAACAGGGTTGAAACGCCCGTCATTCCAACAGACAGTGCCAAGTCGCCTTTTGCCAGATAGGTAATCACGTTTGACGCCGTGCCGCCGGGACAACAGCCCACCAGCACCACGCCCAGCGCCAGTGCCTCGTCGAGCCCAAACAGCCGGGCCAATGCCCAAGCCAGCAGCGGCATCACGGTGAACTGCGCCAGACAGCCGATAATGACATCCTTCGGACGGCTAAACACAATCTTGAAATCCTGCAAGTTCAGCGTCAGTCCCATGCCGAACATCACCACTCCGAGCAGGTAGTTGATGACCGTTGGGCGGACGTGTCCCAGTACATCAGGGAACGCCAGCGCCAGCAATGCAGTGGCCAGCACCAGCAGCCCCATGTATTCGGATATGTAATGACAGAGCCACTTCATCCCCACTTCTTATTTTGTAGGCAACTTCCTATACTGCACCAGTCCGCGCACCGAGAAGAACAGGCAGACGAGGCCCATGATGTAGTACCACGGATTGGCCTCCAAGGAGAAGAAATCCGGGGCGATGGCCGCCCACATGTTGCACCACGGGTTGAACGACACCAGCGCCACGCAGACATAGACCACATGCAGCCAGAGGCTGAAACCCTTACGCGACTGGCGATGCTCCATCACCAGGCCGGGCACGATGGTAATCAGCACCTGCGTGAAAATCCAGAACTTCCACATCGTGCTGTCGTGCAGTTCGAAGCGCAGCAGGTTCAGACCGACATAGAAGCACACCAACTGGATGCCGACCGTGCGGAGCATCCCGCGTGTCGTCGTGCCGGGCTTGAAGTTGATGTCACGCTCATACGTGCAGGCCCGCTGCAAACAAAAGACTTCCATGCCCACCCAGATGGCCTCGCCGACGGACAGCAGCAGGAACAGCGGGAAATGCTCGTACCTGAGCCACGCGTCTAGGAACACCCAGATGCCCATGAAGTCGGCTGCGCAGTAGAACGTGTGCAGCCACAGCGGGTAGGGACCCACCCTGTCCCTCTCCGTCAGGTAGATGGGAATGATGTACACCAGCATGCCGAAGACGACGGCCAGGCCTACCGCCACCCATGCGCCAATCCAACCGTCCGCGCCGATGCTCAGATGGTCGATGAAATCCTGCGGGGAAACGTCCCCCTGCGGATAACCGGAAACGAGTCGTTCAACGATGTTCATATCTCTTCAAATTGTTTTGTTACGTTCCAAATTCACTTTAATATGGGTGCAAAATTACGAAAAATCTCCCACTATTTATCCATAGGAATCCACAAAAATCCAACATTTTCGTCTACAATCGCCACAAATTGAAATAATTTGTGTAATTTTGCACCGTGTTTCGAAAGGAACTTAAGACATTTAACTGCTCAATAGCCTCTTAAAATTACCACGACAAAGAACTAAAGAGCAAATACATCTGATTATTGGGTGCAAGTGCACAGGTGCTGGCATTCCCATATATCAGATGGAGGTTGTAACATTGGGGTCACAAAGATGATTGACAATGATGACTCAAAGAATAGTGTGTTTCTTAGTTTCTCTACCTTTATTATATTACAGCGCATTGAAACAATCCTCGAACTGCTCACGGAACCACAGCGGAGGACTGTCGACGACCTTATGGGTGTGGCTCTTACTGATATGAAGGGCGATGATTTGGCCGTACTCGGAATTACCGTCGAACGATGTGGTGCTGACGTAGAAAGGACAGAGACGGCTCTTGCCTGCACCGTTCGGACCGGCTATGATGGTGAACTCTGGACGACGCTCCATTATTTTGCTATGAGGTAGGCGTAACGGCCACGGCCAGGTGCTGCGGTACGATGGAGAACACGATAGGTACGGGTGCGGCGGTCGAGTCTCACACGGTCTTCGCTGCCGTCGGGATTGGCCAGATAAGTGTTTCCGGCATTATCGAAGAAGGGCACGGAAACGCCGCGCTGCCACGAGTCGAGATAGATGTGCTCAATCTCGCGGCTGGCATCGCTGTTGGCCTCGCTGGCAGTCTTGCCGTTGGGAAGCAGGATGGTGTCTATGTCTTTGTATGTACACATATTCTATTTGCTTTAATCGGTGGCAAAGGTACGAAGATTTTCTGAATTATTGCGCAATCTGCTGTTAAAAGTGTGAAATAGAAAAGATTAACTGATACGCAGTATTATCTTTCCGTTCGAGCCGCCGGCTGCAACTTTCTCCGCTCGTCGCGTGCCGAGGCATCTCTCAGCCAGGGAGAAATGACGGGGATGATGAGATAGAGGCTGATAAGTGGGTACATAAACCACAAGTGTGCTGCCGTCATAGGGAAATTGAAGGGCAAGAGTCGCAGGTCGTCGAGGGCCTGTTCCTACCCAGAAGCGATTCTGCTCATTGGCCACCATCGCTTCCGTTCCTGACACACAATAGAAATACTCGCTGGCATGAGCCATCATCACCGCCAGACAGGCCAAGACCCGGATATAGTCAAGAAAGACTATCCGCCCCGTACTTTTTTCCATTTTATTGGTCATCTTTGTACAATAATCTCTTAAATATGTTGTAAATAAGGATTGCAAAGTTACGGAATTTACAGCAGATTTCGTAAATTGCACCTGATATTTAGGAATGTTTAGAAGTTTATGATAGAAATAGGACTGTTCTGGATTGACATGACGAACCTGCAGAAAGCAAAGATTATCAGATGAAAACTAAGGCATCCGTGTCAACTCTGGTAGTGGCACGGATGTCTTTTATAGAGCATGTGTGATACAATAATCAAGACGCGATTGCCTTGGCAAATATCGTGGCCTCGATGAAGGTCAGCGTGGTGTCGCCCAGCTAATCTGCTTTGCCATTATGCTTTCTTCTGAATTCAGTGGGTGATGCACCAAGATTCTGATTATTTTGCCTGTTTCTTAAACAACTGTAGACCATAATACCTGACATCTGTAACGGCAGTGTCTTCAATGCAGATACCCTCAAGTACCAACATCAGTGAGTCATTACGATAGGTGAGCAGTTGCTCTGGATGATGCAGGAGCATCGTGTCCTGTTTGATAGTCTTATTAATTGGATATTCGAGAACAACGGTATTCTCACCCTGAGTAATCGTGACGGTCTGGTTTTTGAAGTCGTATTGGTAGGTCTTTTGAGGTAGCATGATTGTGTATTCACCTAACTCCACAGGCTTTCTTCTGATATACCAGTTGTCACGTGCATTGACATCGACAGAGTCTTCAATGTAAGTGAAACTGTATTCCGAGTACGACCATTCGCCATATTGCTTCTTGAACTCGTCGGCACCGATCTCGTGGCGGACATATTCAATCACACTGGTGACATCCTTGTATTGCTCGCACAACAGGCTGTCCTGCTTGATGCGCTTCATATCTTCTATTTCATCATTCAGTTTACCCGTCTTGGCATCAGCCAGTTTCAATTCGCTGATAAGCCTGGTGAGTCGCTGCTTCTGACAACTGAGACCGATGCTCTTGGCTGAAATGCCCGGTATGTAGGTAAAGAGGATAATGGCTGCGGCGAAGATGAGGGCCATGAGTTGGTACCGCCGTGTGCGCTCCTTCCATAGCATCAGCACGAAGAGCGTCATCAGCACACCGGCCACCATCAGATAGAAACGGCTCTCGGTGAAACTGTAGAGACGGATGCGGTAGATGGAACCTATCCAGTACATGATGAGTGGCGGGATGGCTATCAGTGTGAAATGGCGATAGAACCAGTCATAGTATCGCTGGCTGAGTATCGACTGCGCCATGCGACCTACAAGTGCCACGGTGATAAATCCCATCACCATCCAGGCCACGCCCCCCTTCGGTAGGTCCCATTCGAAGACAATCTTAATGAAATAGGTGTAGAGAATGACGGTGTAGATGATGACGGCTGGCGAAAGGATAAAGTTGAGAATGAGCCTGAGCACTTTGAAAGGTTCGCTGACCTCGTCTTCGTTCTGTCTGATTAAGGTACAGCACACCTGTGGTGCCAGCACGAACCAGATAAACTGGTAGATGTGCTCATAGAAATGTCTGGGTTCGTCGATGCCAAAGATATAGAAGAAGGATACAACGATAGCCATAACCGCCATATTGAGGATGCCCGTGATGAGCAAGCCAAAGAACAACTGCGTGACCACATGCAGGGCATGGGCTGCAAACGGACGGTTATCCATCTTCCTGTTACTTATAACCAACAGGATGGCAGCCAAGACGTAGGTGAATCCGAAACCGTAGGTCCATAGGAATGGCTTCAGATTGAGTGCCATCAGCGGCAGGAATAGGAAGAATGAGGCAAGATAGGCCCAGCGGTTCACTCTGCGAAGCCAGAAAGACAGAGCTACCAGCGGAACAAACAACCAGAGTATATCGCCATTGACTCCGCTGTCCATGTTTGCTGTCACTTCATTCCATTGGGAGGTCTCAGAATCCCATACTGCTATGATAAAGAACGCCACTCCCAAGGCTGCTTCAACAGGGAAGCGCCGAGGACTTTGCAGCAACTGCTGCAGCAATGATTTCAGTTTCGTATTCATCGTTTCAATGCTTTAATCACTTTGACGGGGCAAAGTTACAGAATTTGCGACAGAATTCGTAACTTTGCACGTTAGTTTTATGATTGTTTATAATATGATAGAGACAAAGTAACACTATGCTACAGACAGCATCACAATTCTCTCTTGATGTTACAATCCTGTTACATTTTTGCCTTGTAACAGGATTGTAACACTATTTATGCCCGCTTCTTGAAATTGAGGTGTACCTTTGTGCCCGAAATCAAACTAATCATCGGAAATGGAAACAACACAAGATTACATGATGATGGGCTTCCGACTGCTCGGCTCGCTGGCCCTGCTCATCTTCGGTATGAAACTGATGAGCGAGACGCTGCAGAAGATGGCAGGCCCGGGACTGCGCCACATCCTGGCCCGTATGACCACCAACCGCTTTACGGGGATGCTGACGGGTATTCTGGTGACGGCTACCGTACAATCCTCGACGGCCACGACGGTGATGACCGTCTCGTTCGTCAATGCCGGACTGCTGACGCTGGCACAGGCTATCTCGATCATTATGGGCGCCAATATCGGTACGACGCTGACGGCCTGGATTATGTCGGCAGGCTTTTCATTCAACATCACCGACTTCGTATGGCCCACCTTCGTGGTGGCGATGTTCCTGATTTACCGAAAGCGGCACGAGAACGTGGGCGACTTCCTCTTCGGCATCGCCTTTATGTTCCTCGGACTGGGTACGTTGCGGCAGTCGGGTGTCGATATGAACCTCGGCGAGAATGAGGCCGTACTTAGTTTCTTCTCGTCTTTCGACCCGCAGAGTTTTACGACGACGCTGTTGTTCCTGCTGATTGGTGGCATCCTCACGATGTGCGTCCAGTCGTCGGCTGCCGTGATGGCCATCACGATGATCCTCTGTTCGAGTGGTGCGCTGCCCATCTATCAGGGCATCGCGCTGGTGATGGGCGAGAACATCGGTACCACCGTCACCTCCAACCTCGCTGCGATGACGGCCTCCACGCAGGCCCGTCGCGCGGCCTTCGCTCACATGTTCTTCAACTTCTTCGGTGTCTGCTGGATGTTGTTGGTGTTCCATCCCTTCGTCGACTTCGTGTGTCGGCTGGTGGGCGGTGGCGTCGACAAACTCAGTTTCGTGCTGGCCACGTTCCACACCTGCTTCAACATCGTCAACACCTTCATCCTCATCTGGTTTATCCCGCAGATAGAGCGCATCGTCTGCTGGATCATCAAGTCGAAGGGTGGGGAGTCGGGCAAGCAGGAGGTGCGTCTGCAGTATCTCGATGCAGGTCCGATGCAGGCTCCCGAAATCGCCGTGCTGCAGGCGCAGAAGGAAGTGCAGTTGTTCGGTCAGCGCGTACAGCAAATGTTCCAGATGGTGCGGCAGTTGCTTGATGAGCAGGATATGAACCAGTTCAACCACCTCTTCACCCAGATAGAGAACGAGGAGGATGCGACGGATCAGATAGAGATAGAAATCGCCAAGTATTTGGAGCATGTCAGTGACGAGCACCTGTCGGACGAGACGAAGCAGAAGATTCGCCAGATGATGCGCGAGATCAGCGAACTGGAGTCGATAGGCAATGCCTGCTACAATCTGGCGCGAACGCTGAACCGCAAGCAGGAGTCAGGCAAGAACTTCACCCCAGAGCAGAGCCAGCAGATAGACAAGATGATTGCGCTGGTGGATGCCGCGCTGGTGCAGATGAACGTCGTGATGGGCGGCCACCGCCACGAGCACGATATCCGCGAGACATTCAGGATAGAGAACGACATCAACCAACTGCGCCAGCAACTGAAGGCCGACAATATCCAGGCCGTCAACAACCACGACTACGACTACACTGTCGGTACCCTGTATATCGACCTGATCAACGGCTGTGAAAAGTTGGGCGATTATATTGTCAACGTTGTAGAGGCGAGATTTGGAAAATAATTAAGATTTGATAGTGGGGAATTGAGAAAATTTAGTATCTTTGTGGCCGAGTATGGAGCAACGGAGAATTCTTATAGTGGACGACGAGCAGGACTTATGCGAGATTCTGCAGTTCAATTTCAATGCGGCAGGGTATGAGACGGACGTGGCCTACTCTGCAGAAGAGGCGCTGGATAAAATCTCAAACCTCAGACCTCAATCCTCAAACCTCTTCGACCTTTTCCTGCTCGACGTGATGATGCCCGGTATGTCGGGCTTCGAACTGGCAGCAAGACTCAAGGCCGATGAACAGACGGCTCGCGTACCTATTATATTCTTGACGGCCAAGGATACGGAGGACGATACCCTGCAAGGCTTCGGCCTCGGGGCCGACGACTACGTGACGAAGCCCTTCTCCGTCCGGGAGGTCGTGGCCAGGGTGAAGGCCGTGCTCGGCAGGGTGAATCAAGGGGACAGACCCTTGATCCTTGGCGAAGCCGACGGTATGAAGCGACCTGTCCCCTTGATTCACGACGGCCTGACGGTTGACACTGCCAGCAAGACGGTGACAATAGATGGGGAGCAGGTCTCCCTCACCCGCACCGAGTTCGACCTGCTGCAATTACTCCTGAGCCATCGGGGAGAAGTCTTTTCGCGGCAGCAACTCCTGGAGCAAGTGTGGCCGAGCGATGTCGTCGTGACTGACAGGACGGTGGATGTCAACATCACCCGCCTACGGAAGAAGATCGGACGCTATGCCCAGTGCATCGTGGCCCGCCAAGGGTTTGGGTACTGTTTTGAAGTGAATAGTGAAAAGTGATGAGGAAACTGAGTGAAGGAAAGAAGATGTGGGGCAGCGTGATGGGGGTATTCCTGATTTACGCAGTCATCTTCATCCTGTTCGAGGACTACGACAAGAACTACTTGCAGCCGTTCGAAGAGGCTTCCGACTGGCACCTGCTTGTATTCTCCATCGCCGTGATGCTCCTGCTCGGCATCCTGCTCTATCGCTATGCCCGCCGGATGGACGAGCGTATCAGTCGTGAGCAGGCGGCAAAGGAGAACGAGATGCGCCGCCAACTGACACAGAACATCGCCCACGAACTGAAGACGCCCGTGGCCAGCATCCTCGGCTATACCGACACTATCCTCGAGAATCCGAACATCACGGAGCAGACGAAGAACAAGTTCATCATCAGGACGAATGCCCAGGCCCGACGGCTGACGGCCTTGCTACAAGACATCTCCACGCTCAACCGTATGGACTATGCCTCGGATATGCTGACGATGGAGCGGGTGAACGTGTCGGAACTGGTGGCTGACATCGTGCAGGAAACGGTTTTGGCCGTTGAGGCCCGTCAGATGCAGATCCATAATTATCTGCCTGAGGATATCTGTATCCGTGGCAACTGGTCGCTCATCTACAGCATCTTCCGCAACCTCGTAGACAATGCCCTCAACTATGCGGGCGAGGGAACCGTAATCGAGATCTCTGCCCATCAGCAGGGTGACTGCTGGGCTTTCACCTTCCGCGACAACGGCACGGGAGTCGCTGCCGAGCATCTGCCCCGTCTCTTCGAACGCTTCTATCGCATCGACAAGGGCCGCAGCCGTCAGATGGGCGGCACGGGGCTTGGCCTGGCCATCGTCAAGAACGCCGTCCTCCTGCATGGTGGCCAGATCTCCGTCGTAAATGCCGCCAATGGTGGATTGCAATTCGATTTTAGCATAAGGAAATAGCGCGTTTTCATTTTTTATTTGTACCTTTGCACCCGATATGAAACGGGTTCAGGGAATTTGGTTGATACTGGTACTGCTGACAACGGCCCTTCTGGCAAATCATTTGGATTGGCAGAAGCAGGACGTTGTGCAGACGCAGGGGCAGACTCAGCGAGTTGCCTCAACGGTGATGACGCCACAGGACAATCGTCATCACGAGGCCACGCTGACGGATGCCACCAGTCTCTATCGTGTCTGCAGTTCGCGTCCGCAGCGGCTGCTCCCCACTCACGGCTCAAAGACGGAACGGACTGCCAACCCGAGTGGCTTCGTTCGCAGATATATCGTTAAACCCCTCCGATTCCTTCACGACAGCAGACGCCGCTTGGAGACGGCACCCTTCTCTCTGTCGGCCTCGTGCCATTACTATGTGATAGCACTGAGGCATATCATCCGTTAGCATAGTCCGTTGACTTAGGGACACACTTTATTCACATTATTAATTTTATAAGTTACAACAACTATGCCAAGTTTTAAGGATTTGGAGATGGCTGCTGCCGTCTCTGCGTATAAGAATATCGATATCAAGAAGTCATTGTTTTCAAAGAAGGCCATCTATACGCCGACACAGAGTCCTGTGAAGGTGATCGTCCAGGACTACACGCCTACGGAGGGTGAGCGCCTGGAGCGTCTGCTGAGCCTGCCCCTCGACAAGATGGTGCCCGACATCCAGCAGAAGGGTGCGCCCAAGTCGGCTCCCATCGGCCACTACCGCCTGGAGGCGTGTCTGAGCGAGGACGGTAAGTTCTGTGCCATCCAACTCTTCCGCTTCGTGGATTTCAAGAACTCCCCCGTGTTCGATCCGCGTTTCTATGAGGGCAAGGATGTAGAGGCCGTCGCCAAGTTGTTCTGATAGGCTTCAAGTGTTACAATGCTGTTACATTCTTTGGTTGTAACAGTATTGTAACACGTTTCCTTTGAAGATAACGAAGATTTAGCATAATTTTGCTGCCGTAAACAAAAAGGAAACAAATGGAAGCAACTCAAGACTATGTATTGATATCACTGAAATTGTTAGGTGCGCTCGGATTGCTCATCTATGGAATGCGTATGATGAGTGAGGCCTTGCAGAAGATGGCGGGCCCACAACTGAGACACATCCTGGCCCGTATGACCACGAATCGGCTGATGGGTATGCTGACAGGAACGTTCGTCACCTGTGCCGTTCAGTCGTCTTCAGCAACAACCGTTATGACCGTATCCTTCGTGTCGGCAGGACTGCTGACACTGGCTCAGGCCATCTCTGTGATTATGGGTGCGAACATCGGCACGACGCTGACGGCTTGGATTATGTCGCTGGGCTATAATGTTGACTTGACCAGTGTCGTGTTCCCTGCATTCTTTATCGGTATGGTACTGATATACAAGAAGCGTCATCGTTTTGCGGGCGACTTCCTGTTTGGCATCGCGTTTATGTTCCTGTCGCTCGTGATGCTGAGCACGGCAGGCAAAGAGATGGATCTGGAACATAACGAAGACGTAGTCGCCTTCTTCGCCTCGTTCGACACCAACAGTTATTGGACGATACTCGCCTTCCTGGGTATCGGCACTTTGATTACCTGCATCGTGCAGTCATCGGCAGCGGTGATGGCCATCACCATCCTGCTCTGCTCCACGGGTGTATTGCCTATTTATTTAGGTATCGCCTTGGTGATGGGCGAGAATATCGGCACTACGGCAACGGCAAACCTTGCGGCTCTCGGTGCTAATACACAGGCTCGCAGGGCTGCTCTGGCTCATCTGCTTTTCAATGTATTCGGCGTGGTGTGGGTACTGTGCGTATTCTATCCCTTCGTCAATTTGGTATGTCGTCTGGTCGGTTACGATCCGTCATTAGGTGGGCAAGCGGCTCGCCTTCCTGTGGTACTGGCGATGTTCCATACCTGTTTCAATGTAACGAATACGGCCATCTTGATAGGACTGATTCCTCAATTGGAACGTGTGGTCTGCTGGCTGCTGCCAGAGAAACCAATACCAGAACAAGAGGAGTTCCATTTGCAATATATTCAGGCTAACCTCATGCAGACACCAGAAATCTCTGTCCTGCAAGCCCAACGGGAAACAGCACAATTTGGTGAACGTGTGCAAAAGATGTTTGGCATGGTGCGCTCTCTGCTGGACGAACAAGATGATACGAAGTTTAACCATCTATATAGTCTGATAGAAAACCATGAGGACTATACCGACCGCATGGAGATAGAGATTGCCCGTTTCTTAGAGCAGGTGAGTGAGAACCATCTGAGTGATGACACGAAGACAAAGGTTCGCCAGATGATGCGTGAAATTGGCGAATTGGAGTCGATAGGTGATGCCTGCTATAATCTGGCACGTACGATGAATCGCCTACAGGAAATGGGTAAAGATCTCAACAGTACACAACGGCAACAAATAAAAGCCATGATGCTGCTTTGCGATGATGCGTTGACGCAAATGAATATTGTTATCAGCGAGCGTAGGGAGGCGCATGACACGCGAGACACGTTCCGTCTGGAGAGTGAGATTAATGCGATGCGTCAGCGGCTGAAAGCCGATAACGTCCGTGCTGTCAATGAGCAGGAATACAGTTATGCGATAGGGGCCGTTTATACTGATCTCATCAATCAACTGGAGAAACTGGGTGACTATGTGGTGAATGTTGTACAAGCAAGATTTGGAAAATAACTAAGACAGAGAATATATGAGTTTAATGGGTATGCCCCTATGGGCGTGGATTGTTTTTTGTGTATTGGTATTGCTGATGCTTGTGGCCGACCTGAAAATGTTCGGCCGCAAGGGTCAGCATGAGGTGAATGTGAAAGAAGCATTGCAGATGACCGCCGTCTGGATTGGTGTGTCGATGGTGTTCTGTGCCGCTATCTATCTGTTCTACCCAGTAGAGCCACACGAGAAGGCAATGGAGTTTCTGGCAGGCTATCTGATAGAGAAATCGCTGTCGATGGACAATCTGTTTGTGTTCCTTATGCTGTTCTCGTTCTTTGGTATTGAGCGGAAATACCAGCACGAGGTGCTCTTCTGGGGTATCTTCGGCGCATTGGTATTGCGTAGCATCTTCATCTTTGCTGGTTCGGCAATGGTCGAGCGGTTCGAGTGGGTGTTGGGCTTGTTTGGGTT
>FLNX01001210.1_pt1 | contig 11835 bp, 8 predicted proteins | sample 1140341 | NCBI WGS metagenome assembly FLNX01 (sample SAMEA3878208, study PRJEB12797) | bioreactor metagenome | biome: Moose rumen | place: Sweden | collected 2011-10
CACCGCAGTCCACAAGCAACCCGGTAAAGAGCCCCGAAACGCAGCCTCCCCAAACGGGAGCAGATCCGGGACTCAGTTCAGGGTCTGCTCCGGAAACGAAAAACTCCGGACCGCCATCTTAGCCTCTGGCACTCCGGAGTCATCTCCCCAAAAATCATGCCCCCTTACTCTGAGCTGACTGAAAAATCGGTCGACCCCGAAGGTGCTGTCCATTACCTGATCGGACTGCGCCCACCTCTCCTGCACCCCACAGATCCGGGGGGCAGATCTGCTACTTTTCCGGGGTGTGAATAGTTACCACGGACTGCATTTTTGGACATACATCATAATTGTTCCGATCCGGACCGGATCCGGCAGTCCCCGGCCTGCCCTGGATCGGCCGCCAGATCACCCTCACACAGCATCCGGAACAGCAGCCAGTCCTCCTGAAGCCGGGCTCCGCAGGACAGGTAGAATTCCACAGCAGAGGTGTTGTTCCTGAGGCACTGCCAGTCAATGCGGCCGAAGCCCTGCTCCCTGGCAGTCTGGCGCAGGCGGATCATCAGTGCCCGGCCAAGCCCCTGCCCCCGGAAAGGCTCCCGGATGTAAAAATCCTCAATGAAGATCCCGGGACGGCCACTGAAGGAGGAATAATGGAAGGATAGCAGCATCACCCCGGCGATGGAGTCGGAGTCGTTGTCATAAATCAGCAGTGCATCCCCGCAGTGGAGCCGGAACAGGATGTTCTCCAGATCATCCGCAGTGGAGCGGAACTCATGGTGCAGATCCTCATAGTCACTGAGCTCCTGCATAAGCTCATGGATCACCACGCCCTCGCCGGGAACCGCCTTGCGGATCCTGAAACTGCCATGAACAAACTCTTCAAACTCCATGGGATCCTCCCCTGATATCCTGCATCCCTTCCTCCGCTACCGGCGGGAATGTCCACTGCCCGGACAGATGGAACTGTCCGTCACCCCTACTGACCGTTACCCTTCCCGGAGGATGTCCCATCAGCCGGAGCCGCACCGGGGCCGGAAGAGCCCTGATCTGGCGCTGGATCCTGATCTGACTGCTGTGCTCCGCCGTTCCCGCCGGCAGGGGCGTTTTCCTTCCCGGCTCCAGGGTTGTTTTCCTTCGCGCCGACCCGGCCGGACATGACATCCTGGATCCGGAGGAAGAAGTCCTCCAGGATGTAATCCAGATCCTCATGGGAAACCCCGCCGATGACATGGGTCAGGGTCACATGCTCATCCTTGGCCGCCTTGTGGACGTAGATCCGCATGGTGTTCTCCGGTCCCTTCTCCTTGTCCGGGAACAGTGTCACATCAAAACTGGTAAGCACATCCGAATGGATCTTCAAAGTCTGGATATCCGCGTTCATCCGGGCAATCAGGCTCTTGGTCACCGCCAGGGACGAGTCGCCGTCACGGTTGAAATCAGTCCCGGCACCCACCAGGCGCATCACCACTGCCCGGCTTCCGGACTGATGGCGGTATTTCCCGGTGTAGGACTGGGGATCCCAGCCAAAGTCGATCTTCCAGTTCTTCATCATGGCTTCGCGGTTGGCATTGCGCTGCATTTTCTCAGCCGCGGAAAGTTCCCTGCCCTGACCGGTGACCGCCGAGAGATCCACTGAATGACGAGTGGTGGAGCGATCTAGCCTCTTGAGGACTGCAGGATCCTCAAAGGGAATGGGAGCCGCTCCGGAGCCCTGGACCGATGCCAGGGAGATCCCGCAGCCCAGACCCCAGACCGCCAACAGTGCTGCTCCAAGCCATATCCTCTGTCCGCTGATCATTGACACTCCTCTTTCCTTTGGCACCCGGCCTTCACCCCAAATCCCCGGCGGGATCCGGCTGATCCAGCCGTCCGATCCTTGCCTGTCCGCTCTATGCCCGTCCCAGGTTCACTCATGGGAGCCGAACCGGGAATAATACTCCTGGCCTATAGCCTCGCCCTCGGCCCGCTGCTCCTCCGTCATCAAGGATCCCAGCATGCCCCGGTACTCCAGGCTGGCCTCAATAGCATGTCCGGCAGCGGTGAACCAGGCATACATCTGCACCAAATCCTTCTCAATGCCGTCACCGGCGCCGTAGGCGGCACCCAGATCATGCTGGGCATAAGCCAGGCCTTTCACGGCAGCCAGGCGGAGAAGTTTGACAGATCGCTCCGGATCCCTGGGCACTCCCTTGCCCTCCTTGAGGATCAGAGCCAGGTTGTACAGAGCCTGCTCATTGTCCTTCACCGCCGCCTTCTCATACCACTCCACGGCCAGGCGGTAATTCTCATCTCCGCCCCTGGCCTGGTAAATGGTGCCGATCTCATTTTCCGTCATGGCGTCACTGACCGCTTTCTCCGCAGCTAGATAATGCTCCAGGGCCCGATCCAGATCCATGGGAACACCCCGTCCGGTGCGGTACATGAACCCCAGGGAACGGTCAGCGGAAGCACAGCCCCGCTTTTTGGCCTCCTGGAACAGCATCAGCGCACGCTCATAGTTTTCCTCCACCCCGGCGCCCTGAAGATAAAGGATCCCCAAGGAATTGAGAGCCTCAGCATGCCCCAGGTTGATGGCGCGCATGTAGTTCAGGGCAGCCTCGGAATAGAGCCCCTGATCCTCCAGTTTCTCCGCAGCGGCAAAGAACTCCTCTGCCGTCCCCGGCTCCCCTGTCCCCTGGGAGGCGGTCTCTGCCGCACCAGGAGCAGCGCTGCCGTCCACCGGAGTGGCGTCAGGCTCTGCGGCCGGCTCCCGGGGCTTCTCCCCGTCACTGGCTTCTTCCCCGGCGGGAGGATTCACCTTTCCGGTTCCATGCTTGTCATCTGCCGGCTGTGCTTCCGGAGCACTCTCCCCGGCAGCCTCGCCGGCGGCGGAAAGTTCCTGGAGGCGTTCCTCCTCATTCTTCCGGATCTCCAGGAGATCCTCCTGCTCTGTTCCCGCATCATCGGAGATGAACAGATCCGCCCCCTCAAACTCCTCCGCATAATGCCACTGCACAGCCACGGCAGAAACCGCCGCCACCACGATCAGAATGCCCCACAATGCCCTGGCGCCCATGGAATTTCCTTGTCAAAAAAATACTGAATGTTTCCGGAGGATCCGGCCGTCCGGGCCGGTCCCCTGCTCACTGCTTCCGGCCGATTTCCTTCCGTAGCCGGAGGATCTCGTCATTGGCCTGGCGGATCTCGTCCTTCCTGAGACGGAGATTGCGTCGGGAGCTCCGGGCGCTGCCGTCACTGTCGGCGGCCAGGGAATACCAGACGTAGGCATGGATATTGTCCTTCCCGTCAGAGGCTTCATCCCCCTCTCCGCCGCTCCGGATCTCTCCGGCCCGATACCAGTCAGCCAGCTGAATTTGAGCCGGTGCATAGCCGGCCATGGCCGCAATGTTCATCAGCCGGAAGGCCTCCGGCTTGTCCGCATACAGATCCACGCTTCCGGTGAATCGTTCCCGGGCAATGGAGGTAAGCAGCGCCATGTCTCCCAGATCGATGATCCGCTTCATATACGAGGCGGCCTGCTCCCGATCCTCCTGACGGCCTGAGGAGGCATAGAGGTAGTAAAGTTTCCTCAGGGCAACGGGATCCCCGGAGCCCGCATCATGCTCCAAAGTGCCCAGGAGCTCCCGGATCCGGCCGGCACTGTCCTGATCATCCAGGCGGTGCCGGCTCAGAAGCACAGCCAGCCGGTATTTGGCCGACTCGCTGCCCCTCACAGCCGCCCGCTCATACCATTTGATGGCGTTGTCCAGATCCTGATTTATCCCCAGGCCGTTCTCATACAGGTATGCCAGCTGCTCCTGGGCCTGGAGCATGCCGTTCTCCGCCGCCTTGCCGATCCAGTTCAGGGCCTTGCTGTAGTCGTTCTTCTTTTTCCAGTAGTATTTTCCCAGCTCATACTGAGCCCTGGGGCTGTCCTTCTCCGCCGCCTGCCTAAGATAATCCAGGCCCCGGATCTCGTCCTGGGGAACGCCCTTGCCCTCCAGGTAGACCTGGCTGAAGAAGATCAGGGCATCGGTGTTGTCCGGCTGGGCCACCGCAATCTGCAGCAGGTTGATCCCCCGGTAATGATCCGGCTGCACACCAAAATCGCCGTTGATGTAAATGGATGCCAGGATCACCAGGGCCCGGGGATCCTTGTACTCGGCGGCCCGGTTGAGCAGCGCCAGCGCCTTCCCGGTGTCTTTGACCACATGGTTGCCCGTAAGGTGCATATAGGCCAGGCTGGTCATGGAGGCAGGATCAGATCCGGCAGCCATGATCAGGTATTTCAATGCCGTCTCCTGATCCACCTGAAGACCGGTGTCCTCAAAAAGGCAGCGCCCCAGCAGAGCCTGTGCCTCCACGATCCCGTGTTCAGCCGCCCGGATGAATAAACTGGTGGCCCGGCGCAGATCCGTTTCCACCATGGAGCCAGTGAGATACATGTTGGCCAGCATGTACTCCGCCGGGGGGTAGCCCCGCTCTGCGGCCATGGAATACAGGATCACCGCCTTCTCAAGGTTGATCTCATGATCGTAGCCATTAATGTAGTCATGGGCGATATGGTAGATCTCCTCCGGAGACCGGGAACTGCTGATCTCCTCCAGGGAACTGTCCCCGCAGGAGATCAGAAGACCAGCCGTCAGCAGAAGGGCAGCAGCAACCTGAAGCCTCATAAAACACCCCGCAAAAGTCACCAGCACCACCACGGCCGCCTGCAGCCCCCGGAACAGAGCGCTGAAAAGCTCCTGGCACAGGCGCACCCGGGGATCCGGCCGTCATGGCAGACAGATGATCATTTTATTAGATCCCCGAATGATTTGTTGCCGGCATTGCCAAAAAAGACTGCGGTGTCCCGGGTTTCTTTGACTCCATTCACAAAGTCCGGGTTGGATCCCGGATCTGCCGGTGCCCTTGCCGGCAGCCGGGATGGTGCCGGAACGCCCCCTTTTTCCTCCGCTCCCCGGCACAGATTTGTTCTGATCAGGGCAAGGATCTAATAAAATGGCGGCAGCCGGTGCAGACACCGGATCCGACAACTCCAAATAAGGAAAAAATCACCATGAATTGTCCCCACTGCAATAGTCCGCTGCCTCCGGAAGAGACACCCAAGTTCTGTCCCGAGTGCGGCAAGCCCCTGTCCCAGGGCAGCCCTTCTCCGATCCCGGTTCCCCCTCCTGCCAGCCCGGCTCCCCAGGCTGCGCCCTTTGGCCCCGCAGTCCCCGGAGGCACTGCCGCCGGCACGGCTGAGGCCCAGGCGCTCCTGAAGGAAATGGAAAGCATGAGCGTCATGCAGATCATCTGCCTGGTGCTGATGTTCATCCCCGCCATCTCCCTGGTGGGCTATGTGCTCCTGCTGGTGATCCTGTTCATGTCCCTGTCCCTGACCCGGAGGGTGAAGGAGTTCTTCGACCGGAAGGGGCATCCCGCATACAGTGCCCTGGTGGCGGGGATCCGTGGCAAGTGCGTCTTCCTCCTGTGGTACTCCCTGCTTGCCGCCCTGGTCAGCGCGGTGGCCATTGTGGTGTCCGTGATGGCAGCCGGGCTCTTCAGCAACAGCGCTGGCGGCATGGCCAACATCGCCACCATCGGCATCGGTCTGGTGCTGCTGCTGTTCATCCTGGCCACCCTGTATGCCGTCTACGCCCAGATCTTCTGCTTCGTCAAGCTCTACACCGTCAAGGGCGCCCTGAGCCAGATGGCCTCCGGAGCCCAGGTGCCGGTCTACACCGGCTCCGGCGCCGGTTTGATCCTGGGGATCCTGGCCTTGGTGATCCTGCTGGTGGTGCTGGTACTAGGCGGGATCATGGCCGCCATTGCCCTGCCCGCATACGCCAAATACTCAGCCCGGGCCAAGTTCACTGAAGTTATGACCGCAGTCGCTCCGGTCAAGCAGCAGGTGGAGCTGTGCATTTTTGACGTGGGCGCCGCAGATGCCGGCACCTACTGCGCCACCGGCCGCAGACCCGACAAGGCCCAGAGCCAGAGGGGCTGGGATCTCTCCAGATCCCCCCGGGATTACGCCAGCAGGTATGTGGACTCCATTACGGTTTTTCCCGGTGGTGTGATTGAAGCCAAAGCCATCGATGCCCCGGGACTGAAGGGTTCAACCTACATCGTGGTCCCCAAAATTGGCCAGAATGGTGAAGTTGTGAACTGGGAAGTGTCCACCCAGTCCACATGCCTCATCAACGATTTGTGCTGAAAACCATGAGCTGGTGCGCCGCCGGTTCCGGCACCGCAGTTCCGGCTGCGGCGAAGGATCCTCCGGTGAGGTGAGGACAGGATCCCAAGTGGAGGGCGGACACAGTCCTCTGTGAACCGCCTCTCCCCATCCGTCCATCTATCCGGCTGCACCATGCAGTCTCTCAGTACAAGCAGTTCAAAGCCCCGGATCAGCATGTGATCCGGGGCTTTCTGCCTCCGGTTCCAGGCAGATCTTCTGCCCGGGAACATCCCGCCTGGAACCCGCCCTCAGCACCGGATCCCGTCAGCAACAGATCCGATAGCCCAAACATCAAAGAGCCCTTCAGTACCTGTCCCGCCGATCCCCTCAGATCCTCAGCTGCCCGGCTTTACGGCCCGACCTATCTGTCCCATCCGGCAAGTTCATCCCTGTCTCACCCCCTGTCCCTTCTGTCACGTCCGGCACAGTTCATCCCACAGGGACCAGATACCGCCGGAATGACTGCCACCAGCCACAGGGCGGGCATGCCCGGAAGGCCGCCATCAGTCCGGCTCTCCGGGAAGATCCCCGCCATCACGGTCACCGCCCAGGGTGAAAACCGCCACCGTGTTCCTAGTGCCCATCCGGAAGGGAAAGGCGTTCCACAGGAAAGTCCCGTCAGACACATAGATCCAGGTGCGGCCGGAGCGGTACACCCCCCGGACAAACCCGGAATTCATCGCCGCCACCAGGGGAAACAGCGGCAGGATCATGCCGCCATGGGTGTGTCCGGAGAGGATCAGATCAAAGCCCGGACAGGTTCCGGCATACTGCTCCGCATCCAGGGGACGGTGCTTCAGCAAGATCCGGACCGCCCCGTTCCTCTGATCCCCATGAGCCTCCGCAGATCTGCGGTCATCCCCCAGAGCCTGCCCGGATCCCGGGCAGTCCGCCTGGGGGAGTTCCGGCCCGGGACGGCCGTCCTTCAGGGCCTGCTCATCAGTGACTCCGGTGATCTCCACCGGGATCCCCTCATGGATGAAGGTGACACTGCTGTTCTCCAGCACCCTGAAGCCCAGTTTCCGGTAAAAGGCCATCCAGCCGTCATAGTCGGCGTAATACTCGTGGTTCCCGGGGATCAGCACTGTACCCAGGGACGCCCGGAGCTCCCCCAACCGATCAGCCAGGAGAGAGCGGCCCGCCACCGTGCCGTCAGCCACATCCCCGGTCAGCAGGATCAGATCCGGGTTCTCCCGGCGGATCTGCAGGATCAGGCGGTCAAACCAGTCCCCGGCAGTGAGGCTGCTCAGGTGCAGATCAGTCAGCTGCACCACCTTCAGGGGACGGCGGAAAGTTGGTCCGGCCTCCAGGGGGAGATCCAGGGAAACCGTCACCGGATCTGCGAGGCCCCTGAGGCCCGCCATGGCGGTGAGCCCGGCGCACAGCAGGATCAGGCTCCCCGGGATCACCCTGCCAAAACGGCGCCCGATCCCTAAAACTTGCGTCAGCGGAAACAGAGAGAGGATCCGCCACCCCAGGGCCAGACCGCCCAGAAGCCAGGTGAGACCTGAGCACCAGGAAAGGATAATGATCAGCAGACGGGGAAGGGACGGGGAAAAGGCACTGTCCCCCAGGAGCAGGAACAGGGGATGCCGCAGCACTGCGGCCAGGAACACCGACAGCATGATCCAGGGCAGAAAGGATCCCGCCCCAGAGAGCCGGCGCAGCAGCCAGAAGGCTGCAAGACCGGCGGCCAGGCTGATGAGAGTGAGGATCACGCCTCAGACTTTGAGATCTTCCACCGGACAGGACATTACGTAGTCGTCCATGATGAAGCCGCCGCCGATATCCGTCTCAACGGATTTGTCCTTCCGGAAACCGTAATGGTAGTAGACATCAATGGCGTGGGAGTTGTACTTGTTCACCGTCAGGAAGATATCCTCGCACCCGGCGTCCCGGGCCTCCTGCTGGACTTTCCGGATCATCTTGGAGCACAGGTGGATCCCCCGGTTCTCCTGGATCAGGTAAAGCTTGGACAGGAACAGGCGGCGCCGACCGCCGCCGGAGCTCATTTCCGTCTTGGGCTGCACTGCTATGAAGCCCACATACTCCCGGCCGTCCTTGCAGAGGAAATAACGGAACCCGGACTTCAGATCCTGGGCTATGGCCTCCGCTGACAGGAACTTCTTCAGCATGTACTCGATCTGGGACATGGAGATGATGGAAGGGAAGAACTCGTACCAGATGGTCTCCGCCAGGGTGCACAGGGTGTTGATGCCGATCTCATCCCTGATCTCCACAAAGGAAAAATCATCATTTACCGCAGTCATACTTTCTCCCCGACCCGCAGGTACCACTGTCCAAAACCGTCCCCGGATCCGTAACTGGCGGCAGAATGCGCCGGCATGCCCGGAGAAACAGAACAGGGATGCGCCCTGTCCCACTGGGGCCATATTAACAGCACCGGTGGCGGATTTGTTGGACTGATTTCACAAGATCAGCCCCTGCAGCAGCCACTGCCGGAGGGACTGGCAAAGGGAGCTGTGCAGGCATCCACCACCGGACACAGATCCCGGAGGAACAGTCCGGAAAGCAGTTATGGTTAGCCTATGCTAAAATAGCCAGGAGATCTTCCCCAGGAAAAGGAGCACACACCGCCCGCCTCCCCGGAAGGGACCGGCACCCCACCGTCCCCGCCAATCATCATGGAGGGCAAAGGGAAATGCGGCGCCTTCAGCCACCATCCCGGCAATCTGCTAAAATAGCACATGGGATGACGCTCCGGCAGGATCATAGCTGGCACCGGAAAGCAGAGGCCAGCCGGCATGATAAGGCGGATCTGATCCGCCCTTAAGTTTCCCTCAGCAGTGAAAGCCGTCCAGATGTCCCGGCAGGGTTTCAATGCCTGAGGCAGCAGATCACCCGAAAGCCGCCCGGGCACAAGTTACCCCGGACTAACCAGTCGCCCAGTCCGGAGGATCCAGCAGAGCCGCCAAAGCACACCAGACGGTGCCATCATGGATCCGGGAACAGCACCCCGCCTGCCGGACGCCGGGCACCGATCTGCCCCCGGGATCCGGCAAAGCAGAGAGTGCCCGCAATAACAGAACCACTGCCCGACGCCGGCAAGGCAGAGAGGGCACCAGAAACCAATAGCCCTGCCCGGCGCCGGCAAGGCAAGACAAGACAACAGACATCAGGGAGATCAAGTGGACAACAGGATCGACGCGTCAAAACTGCAGTGGAAGGAGATCCGGACCCGGCATATCGTGCAGAACCGGTGGATTGACTTCCGGGAGTCGGAGTTCATGTTCCCCGACGGCACCACCTTCGCCCCCTACTACAGCTACACCCGCCGGGACTATGCCCTGACGGTGGCCACGGATGAGGAAGGCCGGTTCATCTGTGTCCGGCAGTTCCGCCAGGGGATCAGCAAGGTCACCACGGAGTTTCCTGCCGGCGGCATTGAGACCGGCGGCGGCGACGAGTACCGGAAGCCGGATCTCCGGCAGGCCCTGGAGGCCGCCCGGCGGGAACTGGAGGAGGAAACCGGATTCACCGCAGACCCAGGCAGTTGGCTGCATCTGATAACCGTCCCCTCCTGCGCCACCATCAGTGACAACTCAGCCTGGGTCTTCGCCGCCCGGAACTGCCGGCCCCGGGGACAGATAAAGCCCGACGACACCGAGTTCCTCGCCACCGAACTGCACACCCGGGAGGAGATGGAGGAACTGATCCGCAACGGGGACTTTGAGCAGAGTGTCCATGTGATGGCCTATCTGCTGGCGCTGCGGCAGACGGACTGAAAGCCAGAGCGCAGGGCACAGATGCCCTGACCAGTCCGCCCCTTGCAGTGCCTAAGGAACAGAAGGGATAGAAGGGATAGAAGGGAACCATGAGAAAATATTTCATCCTCCAGAACCTGTCATGCCGCCGGTGTGCCCGGGACGTGGCTGAGGCCCTGATCCGGGATCAGCGGATCAGAAGCGCCCGGATAGAGCCGGATCTGACCTGCCTGAGCCTGGAAACCAACTGCCCGGATCAGGCAGAGGAGATCCTCCGGGGGATCCTGGAGAAACTTGATCTGGGGATCAGCGCCCATGCCCTGCCGGAGGACGGTCCGGTGCGGATCCTGTCCGGCACCGGGAACTGCGCTCCGGGCAGCCGCCGGCCGGCCGGAGCCGCCCGGGACAGGGACTGCATCGAATGCCGCCGGGAGGCGGAGCCCTCTTCCGGGCTCTCCGGAGGGACCGCCGCACCTGATCCCCGGGGACAGGACCGCGCCGCCCCCGCCCTTCTGCGCTTCCTCATTCCCGGGCTGACCTGTCCCAACTGCACCGCCAGGATCCTGGAGGAGCTCCGGCAGGAGTTCGCCCCCGGGGAGGTGATCTTCAGCCCCCTGTCCTGCACCCTGACCATGACGCTGCCCCAAAGCCCATCTGCCCCGGCACCGGAGGACTGCCTCCGGGCGGTGACCGCAGCCGTAGGACGCCATGAGCCGGATCTGGAAGTCAGCCTGTGCCCAGAGGATCCGGAGGACAGCAGCGGTGAGGCGGAGGACAGCCGTAAAGATGGAGAAACGGCCACAGATCTGATCCGGGAGGCCAGGCTCCTGAAGGTTGCCGCGGTGCTTTTTGCCGCCGGAACTGCCGCCTTCTTCCTCACCCCGGAGGACGGGGTCCTCCGCACCTGCGCCGGGATCCTCCTGCTGACGGTGCTGCTCATGACCGGCGCCGGGGTGGCCCGGACCGCCTTCAGGCGGCTTCTGAACTCCGGCCTGCTCTTCAGTGAGCAGCTGCTGATGACCGTGGCCGCCGCCGGCGCGGTGCTGCTGGGGGAATACCCCGAGGCGGCGGCGGTGATGCTGCTGTACCGGATCGGGGAGCATTTCCAGGCCCGGGCCGTGGGCCGCACCCGCCGGGAGATCCGGCAGCTGCTGGATCTCCGTCCGGAAAACGCCTTCCTGGAAAATGCTGACGGCTCGGTGATCCAGGTGCCCGCATCCCAGATCCGGGAGGATGACGTCATCGCCGTGCGCCCCGGGGAGCGGATCCCCTGTGACGGGGTGATCCTGGAGGGCACCTCCTCCCTGGACACCTCGGGCCTCACCGGCGAGTCCCTGCCCCGGGAGGCCGGGCCGGGGGATCAGGTCAGTTCCGGCACCACTGTGGCCGACGGCCGGCTGCGGATCCGGGTGCTGCGGCGGGCATCATCATCCGCCGCCGCCCGGATCATCCGCGCCGCAGAAGACGCCTCCCGGCACCGGGCCCCGGCAGAGGCCTTCATCACCACCTTCGCCCGCTACTACACCCCGGCGGTGGCCGCCGCCAGCATCCTGCTCACCGCCCTGCCGGTGCTGCTCCTGGACGGGGAGCCTGCCGTGTGGTTTGAGCGTTCCCTGATCTTCCTGGTGGTGTCCTGCCCCTGCGCCCTGGTGATCTCCGTCCCCCTGACCTATTTCAGCGGCATCGGCCTGGCCTCCCGGAAAGGGATCATGATCAAGGGCTCAAGCCACCTGGACGCCATGAACAGCGTCAGGACAGTATGCCTGGACAAGACCGGCACCCTGACCCGGGGGATCCTGAAGGTCACCGGGATCTGCCCCCTGAACGGCACCTCCCGGGAGGAGCTGCTGTCCGTGGCCCTGGCCCTGGAAAGCGCCTCCGGGCACCCGGCGGCAGCGGCCGTGGCCGGGCTCTGCGCCCAGC
>FLNX01002306.1_pt1 | contig 11805 bp, 6 predicted proteins | sample 1140341 | NCBI WGS metagenome assembly FLNX01 (sample SAMEA3878208, study PRJEB12797) | bioreactor metagenome | biome: Moose rumen | place: Sweden | collected 2011-10
GCCGCCAGCGTTCGTCCTGAGCCAGGATCAAACTCTCCAAAAAATCTTTGAGTTGTCTGACTCGAATTTATTTGTTTCAAGGGGTCGATTTCTCGACCGCACATTTAGCAAATGCATTGTTCAGTTTTCAAGGAGCCCCGTGAATCAAGCTTGCACAATATACACCCGCTTTCCCCTTTTGTCAATACCCGCAAAAAAATTTTTTCAAACCAACTTTCCTTTTATACCGCCACTTTCTTAGCTCCGCCTTAAATTTCCCAAAAAATTTTTTCCCGACTCCAAGATTTTTTCCAAAAAATTTTTCCCTGCGCGGGCAAAAAATTTTCGCAGAGAAGTTTTGAGAGCACAAAAAATTTTGTGATGGCTTTTTAGAATTTTGAAGGTAAACGTATTGGCATAACGAATATTTGAAAAAATTTCAGCGATTGAAGAAAGGATTTGAGAGGCGTGAAAAGTTTTCGGCTCGGTGAATTATTCGCGGGCGCAGGCGGTCTCGCTTGGGGAGCAATTCACGCCGAGACCAACTGCGGAAAAATTATTTCCGCTTGGGCAAATGACATCGAGCCGACAACTTGCGCGACTTACAGAAAAAATATTTGCCCCGATAATCCCGACAAAGTTATTTGCGGCGACATCAGAAATTTGAACTTCAAAATTCTCGACAAGATTGACGCGCTTGCCTTCGGTTTTCCCTGCAATGATTTTTCTGTCGTCGGCAAGCAAAAAGGTTTGAACGGCAAATGCGGTTTGCTTTATCAATTCGCAGTCAATGCTTTGAAATTTTTTCAGCCCGCTTGGTTCGTCGCGGAAAATGTTCGCGGACTTTTGAGTGCCAATCACGGCGCGGCGAATAAAAAAATTCTGCGCGGCTTTCAGGAAGCAGGTTATAAAATTTTTCCGCACATTTACAAGTTTGAAGAATACGGCGTGCCGCAAACTCGTCACAGAATTATTGTCGTCGGCATTCGCAATGACATCGATAAAATTTTTCGTCCGCCGTCGCCGAAACTTTTTGTCGGAAAAAATATTTCAGCCAAAAACGCGCTCGAAAATCCTCCGATTCCGCCCGACGCTCCCAATCACGAAAAAACAAAACAATCTCCCGCCGTCATTGAACGATTAAAATTCATCAAGCCGGGACAAAATGCCTTCAACGCCGACATGCCGCCCGAATTTCAACTTCATGTCAAATCGGCAACGTTGAGCAATATTTATCGCCGACTGGATCCCGATAAGCCCGCTTATACCGTGACGGGTTCGGGCGGCGGCGGAACTCATATTTATCATTACGCCGAGCCGCGAGCTTTAACCAATCGCGAACGAGCCAGACTTCAAACTTTCCCCGACGATTTTATTTTTGAAGGCTCGAAAGAAAATGTTCGGCGGCAAATCGGTATGGCGGTTCCCTGCGCGGGAGCCAAAATTATTTTTGAGGCTGTGTTGAAAACTTTCGCGGGCATCGATTATGAATCGGTTCCCTGCAATATGATTTTTAATAACGAAATGAATTTATTCGCCGAAAATTTTTGAGGGGAGTCAAGCAAAATGAAATTTATCGAAACGCCGCCCGACGCCGCGTCGATTATGGAATCAACTCGCGCAATAGGTTATTCACTGCCGACCGCCGTCGCCGACATTATAGACAACAGCATTGCGGCTGAAGCATCCCGCGTTGAAATTTTTTATTCGCCGACAGAAAAATACGTTGCAATTCTTGATGACGGCAGCGGCATGAACGGCGAAGAACTCAATCGCGCCATGAAATACGGCGGAATTAGTCCGCTCGATATTCGTCATGAAAAAGATTTGGGACGCTTCGGATTGGGAATGAAAACCGCCTCGCTCTCTCAATGCGAAGTCTTAACCGTCGTATCGAAAAAGGACGGCGAAATTTCTGCGCGGCGTTGGGATTTAAACGAAATACGCCGCCTGAATTTTTGGGCGTTAATGGAGCTGTCGCCCGAAGAAATAAATTCCATTCCAAAAGTTGATCTGTTAAAAAATTTTTCAAGCGGAACTTTGATTGTCTGGCAGGAACTCGACCGAATGTTTCAAGGCACTCAAAATATCGAAAGAATTTTCTCCGAAAAAATGAACGCCGTCCGAGATCATTTGTCGCTTGTCTTCCACAGATATTTGGCGGGCGAAGAAGGGCTGAAAAAACTTTCAATCGCCGTGAACAATCTGCCCGTCGAGCCGAGCGATCCTTTTTTAACAGAAAAATTTACACAGGCATTGCCCGACGAAAAAATAAATATCTCCGACATGCCGCCGATAAAAATTCGTTCATACATTTTGCCTTATCCGTCGAAGTTGAGCAAAGCCGACAGCAAACTTTTGGGAATAACGGAGGACATGCAAAAAAATCAGGGCTTTTATATTTATCGCAACAAAAGATTAATCGTTTGGGGCACATGGTTTCGACGAGCCAAAAAAGAAGTTCTCTCCAAACTCGCCAGAATTCAAATCGACATCCCGCCCGCCTTCGACAGCTTGTGGGTGCTCGACGTAAAAAAATCTGTCGCCGTGCCGCCGAGAATCGTCTGCCAAAATTTGGATACAATGATCGAAAACCTCGCCGGCAAAAGCAAAAAGAAATGGACGCATCGCGGCAACGCAGAAGGCGATAAAAAATTTCATCACGTCTGGCAACGGCTCAAAACTCGCGACGAAACAATCATTTATGAGATCAACGACAAGCATCCGATTTTCCTTCGGCTGATTGAAAAATTTCCCGCCTGCGAAAAAAATTTCAAAAACCTGCTGAAACTTATCGCGGCGTCTCTTCCGCTGAATCAGTTGCTGATTGACTTAAGCGGCAACGTCGAAATAGAAAATCCTGCAACTTATTCCGAAGACATGGCAAGAGAACTTTTGAAAATTTATGTTGACGGTTTATTGGGCGGCGAAGTCAATAAATTGCTCGACGGTCTCGCCAAAGACGATACCTTTAAAAATTATCCGCAGTTGATTGAAGAATTCAGAAGGAGTGAAGTTTATGACCGACTTTGAAAATCTAAAATCTTTGGTCTTCGCCAATATAGTTAACCTGACAAATCCGCTTGAACGCCCGCCGACTTACGAAGAATTCCGCAACGCCGCCGATAAAGTTAAACAGATACTCCCGATTCTCGGCAAGAATGTATCCGACAACGAATTTGAAAAAATAATCCGCGCAATCCGTTCAAACTTCACGGTTCAAATGGAAGGCGCGGAAACTTTTATTGAGAACAGCGAGCATAAAAAATGGTTGAACGCCGCCAAAAGCGACATCGATTGGTTCTTCTGGACGCGCTACGAAAAATATCTTCGGCTCGATAAAAATTGGTCGCCCGTCCTTACCGCCGCATTGAATACGACTTCAGATAAAATTTTGGATCTCATGGGAGATCCGCGCTCGACAGAAAATTTTTCTCGACGCGGCTTGATTATCGGCGAAGTTCAATCGGGCAAAACCGCAAATTATACTGCCGTCTGCGCGAAGGCTGCCGACGCCGGTTACAAAATTATAATCGTCTTGACGGGAATGCTCGAAGACCTTCGCCGTCAAACTCAAGCGCGTTTGGATTTGGAATTCGCCGGGCGTGCAAGTCAAATATTTTTAACCAAGAATTCAACGCCGGCAAAAAATTTTATCGGCGTGGCGAAATTCGGCAAGGGAAAAGAAATTCCGCAATTCACTTCCGTTAATTCCGACTTCAAAGCCGCGACGCTCGATAATCTTTCGCTCGGCTTGAAAAGTTTGAACGGCACGGTTCTTTTCGTCGTCAAGAAAAACAAACGCATTTTGGAAAATCTAATCGCTTGGCTCAATCAATCCGTCGAAGTCGGCAAAGAGAAAATCGAATACCCTTTGCTGTTGCTCGACGACGAAGCCGACAACGCCTCCATAAACACAAACGATTCCGACGCCGATCCCACCGCGATAAATAATTGCATACGAACGATTTTGAATCTGTTCAATCAAACAACTTATATCGGCGTGACGGCGACGCCCTTTGCAAATATTTTTATCAATCCTTTCGACGAACAGGGAATGCTTAACGACGACCTGTTCCCGAAGGATTTTATTTTTGCGCTCGACGTGCCAAGTAATTATATCGGCGCGGAAAAAATTTTTGACGGCGATTGTAAAAATATTCTCGTTCCGATAAAGCCCGCCGACGATCCCGACGTTGAACTTTATTTTCCGAAAGGGCACAAGAAAAATTTGCAGATAAAAAATTTGCCCGAAAGTCTCTGCGAGGCGACAGATTATTTTTTATTGGCAAATGCAATTCGAGACCTGCGCGGAGATAAAAAAAGTCATCGGACAATGTTAATTCACGTCAGCCGATTTACAAATGTTCACGCGCAGATTTATGATCTCGTCAACGTCCGAATCAACGAAATTGTAAATGACTTGCGCGCTTATGCCGCCCTGCCCGCCGCCGAAGCCGAACGCGAAAGTTCTTATATAAAAAATTTGCACAGAGTTTTTGACAAACACGGGCTTGAAAAAATCGGCGGGGTTTCTTGGGAAAAAATTTTGCAGAAATATTTGCGCCGCGCCGTCGAGCCGATTCAAGTCGGGCTGAGAAATTCAACCGGCAAAAATTCTTTCAGCTACGAACAAAATCCCGACGGCTTGCGCGTCATTGCCATTGGCGGCAACAGCTTTACTCGCGGCTTGACGTTGGAAGGACTCTGCGTCACTTATTTTTACAGAAATTCAAGAGCTTATGATACGCTTATGCAAATGGGACGTTGGTTCGGCTATCGCCCGAATTACGGCGATCTTTGTCGCGTGTGGACTTCGCAAGAAATTATCGATTGGTACGGTTATATCTCCAACGTTTCAAATGAACTTAAAGGAGAAATTTCTTTCATGCATGATTCGGGCAGGACGCCCAAAGATTTCGGCTTGAAAGTGCGCCGCCATCCCGACACGTTGGAGATCACTGCGCGGAATAAAATGCGTTACGGAACTTCTGCCCGCCGCCCCGTCGAGTTGAACAGAATTTTTATCGAGACTCCGCGCCTCGTCAATGACGAAAAAATTTTGTCGGAGAATAAAAATCTTGTTCTGAATTTCATCGACGGGCTGAATAATTTCACAAAACAAGGCGGGAAAAATTTTTGGCGCGGCATCCCGAAAGCAAAAGTCTCCGAATTGGTTTTAAAATTTCAAGTCGGCTTATGGCAACAAATATTTCAAGGACAACCTTTAAGCGAATACATTGCAACGAAAATGGACGATAAGCTTTGGGACGTGTTTATTCCCGAAGGCGAAGGCGATCCTTATGACGGGCTGACTGTCGGCGGAAAAAAAATTATCATCAATCCCGTTGTGAGAAAATTTTTGGTCGATGAAAATCAAATCAGCTTGAGCGGAACAAAATTGCGGTTAATCGGTCGCGAAATTGCAAAAGTAGGCTTGACGGCGGACGAAATTAAAGCTGTCGAAAATAATTTTTACTCCGACGAGAAAAATAAAGGCAAAGCACTTCGCGCAACCGCTTATCTGATTCCCGAACGAAAACCTTTGCTGATTCTTTATGCCGTGCAACCGAAAATCGAAATTTCAACCGCAAATCATATTCCGAAAGTTTTATTTGCTGTCGGTATCGGTTTCCCCGCGCTTGATCCGAAAATTTCCGAGTCGCAAATCAAAACCGCCGATTTTGTCATCAATGCGGTTGGCAACCGATTTGAAAACGAGGAGGGTATTGAAGAATGATTGATTTTGAAAATCTGCGCGGGCAATGGGAAAATACTTTACGCATTGAACGCGGTTTTACTTTTGTCGATACCGCGCCGCTTGAATGTCATATCGGTTATGACGAAAAACTTCGGCGGACACTTTTGATTTTAAGTCGTCATGAAACAAAAATCCCGCCGTCGTCAAAAACCGTCGAAATAAATCAGCGCAAACGCAAGGACGGCAGATTTAATTTGTCGTTGAGTTTGATTTCGGAAAACGAAACGGCAGTTTTTGTCGAAATGTGCAGAGATCTGCTCTCCTTTTCCGAAAATGCGCAGGATGAATCGGAAGCCTTGAAAAAATTTTGGCAACGATACAAACATTGGCAAAATCTCTTCGCCGCCGCGCAAAATAATTTGCTCTCCGACGAAAAACAGCGCGGCTTAATCGGCGAACTTCTTTTTTTGCGCGAACAAATTTCAAACGGGCGTCCGTTAAAAGAATCTGTCGCGGGTTGGCTCGGTTCGCTGAAAGAACATCAAGATTTTTCTTATCCCGAAGGTTGGTTTGAAATAAAAACCGTCTCCGAACAGGCGGAAAAAGTCAGAATACCTTCGCTTGAACAACTTTCGCTCGAAACAATCGGGGAACTCGTCGTTTATCGGCTCGCGAAGACTTCAGGCGCGGTTGAGGCTTTTAATTTGGAAAATTTCACGCTGAATTCCCTTGTAAAAAATTTGTCGGAGCTTTTGATTAAAAATCCTGCCGCCGCGCAGAGATTTGAAGTGCTTTTGTTTCAAACGGGCTACGTCGAGCGCGAAGAATACGGCGAACAAAGTTATCGGCTCGCGGAAGCCATGAAATTTACGGTTGATGAAAATTTTCCGCGCCTTACGAGAAATAATTTGCCGCCCGCAATCGTCGAGGCGTCTTATTCATTAAATCTGCGCGGGCTGAAGGAGGAATTTTCTCATGAACATTGACGAATACAGAGAAGATTTGGAATCCGAAATAAAAAATGCCGCTTTGAGTTCCGGAAGCGGGACGGCAACGGCGTTTGCGGAAAAAATTACAAAACTCATGCAGGAAGCGGAATATCTCAACGGAGATTTTCAAGAATCTTTCTTTGCAGGCAATCATCCCAATGACAAACGGAAAAAATTTCAAGTCGACGGCTGGCTCCAAGACGAAACGGATAACTCAATCATTCTTTTTATCGTTCATCACACCGACGGCGGCGAAAATATGACAAAAACTCTGGCGGAAGACAATTTCAAGAAGCTGGAGGCGTTCGCCGACGCAATTTTGACGACCGAGCTTGAAAAAAATATCGACGAATCTACTTCAACCGCCGAACTCGCAGAAATTTTGAAGGAAAGTCAAAGTCGCGACGAGAAAATTAAATTTTTCCTGCTTACAAATGCCAAACGCAGTCTGACGCTTAAGGAATTGAAAAAATTTTTCGTTCGCGGCAAAGAAATTGAGTGTCAAGTTTGGGACATCGAAAGAATCTTCAACGTTTACAACTCAATGCAGGTTCGCGAGCCAGTAAAAATTAATTTCGCCGAATACGGCGGCGGGCTCCCCTGCCTTAAAGCCGCAAATGCCGGCGACGAGTGCGAAAGTTTTTTGTGCATCATTCCCGGAAAAATTCTCGCCGATATTTATGAAAAATACGGCAGCCGTCTCCTTGAAGGCAACGTAAGATCTTTTTTGTCGACAAAACGCGCCGTCAACAAAGAAATTCGGCGGACAATTTTAAACAAACCCGAAAAATTTTTTGCATTCAACAACGGAATCGCCGCAACCGCCAAGCAACTCGAAATAAAAACTCGAAACGGCGGGATTTTTATCACGGAGGCGACCGATTTTCAAATCGTAAACGGCGGACAAACAACCGCATTGCTCCTTCACGCCAAAATTAAGGATAAATCTTCGTTGGAAAAGGTTTTTGTCCAAATGAAACTCACCAAAATTGGCGAAATGCCCGCCGACGCGCAGGAAAAATTGATTGAAGAAATTTCTCGCTCGTCAAACAGCCAAAACAAAGTCAGCGAGGCAGATTTTTTCTCGACGCATCCTTTTCATGTCGAAATGGAAAAAATTTCGCGGAGAATCTTCGCGCCGGCGCAAGCGGGCGTTCAATATCAAACAAAATGGTTTTACGAACGCGCTCGCGGGCAATATGTCCAAGAACAAATCAAGATGACGAAGGCTCAACAAAAAAAATTTCAGCGCGAAAATCCTAAATCGCAAGTCATGGCGAAAACAGACTTTGCAAAATTCCGCATGAGTTGGCAGGAAAAGCCCGAAGTCGTCAGCAAAGGTGCGCAGGCAAATTTTACAGATTTTGCAAAGGAAATAGGCGCGGCTTGGGAGAAAAATCACGCGCAGTTCAACGAATATTATTTCAAAGAGACCGTCGCGCTGGCAATTATCTTTCACGCCGTCGAAAAAATCATTTCCGCGCAGGCTTGGTACAAAAATTCTTACCGCGCAAATATCGTGACGTATTCGCTGGCGATTTTTCATCACTCGTTCAAGAAAAAATTTCCGAACGACGAATTAAATTTGCTTGCGGTGTGGAGAGATCAAAAAATGCCCGCCGATTTCGCAGAAATTTTCGAGACGATAACTTTCGCGGTAAATAATTTCATAACGGGCGAACGACCGATAACAAATGTAACTCAATGGTGCAAACAGGCGGCTTGTTGGGAGAAAATGAAAGATTTTCTGCAAATCGAACTGCCCGAAACTTTTTCGCGGTGGCTTGCCGATAAAAATTTACTCAAGGACGAAAAAAAATCCGCCGTCGAAACTCAGCAGACGAGTTTTGAGGTGGACGCGCAGAAAAAAATTCTGTCTTTCAGCGGAGAAACTTGGAAAAAAGTTTTCAACGACGCCTCGGCAAGAAAATTAATCGCGCTTGACGAAAGAACAGCCATCTCAACCGCAATAAAAATCCCGAATAAAATTCCCGCGCCGTTTCAATGCGAAAAACTCCTGCGATTGCTTGAGCGGCTTGAAGAAAACGGCTTGACTTACTCGCCCGACGTGGAAAATTAAAAAATTTCGCGCCGCGCAGAAAAAAATTCTGTCTTTCAGCGGAGAAACTTGGAAAAAAATTTTTAACGACGCTTCGGCAAGAAAATTAATCGCGCTTGACGAAAGAACAGCCATCTCAACCGCAATAAAAATCCCAAATAAAATTCCCGCGCCGTTTCAATGCGAAAAACTTCTGCGACTGCTTGAACGGCTCGAAGAAAACGGCTTGACTTATTCGCCCGACGTTGAAACTTAAAAAATTTCGCGCCGCGCAGGAAAAATTTCAGCCTTCCCGAAAAATTTTGTGGAAGGATTTTTTATTTTGAGCGAGGCGATTTTAAATTGAGATTGACAACCGAAAATGCTTTGAAACTTTTCGATGAAGATTTATTGGAGCTCGGCAGGCTGGCGGATTCAATTCGCAAAAAAAAATTCGGCGACAGAACCACTTTCATTATCGACCGAAATATAAATTACACCAACATTTGTAAGAACGAATGCAAATTCTGCGCGTTTTGGCGAAGAAAAAATCAAAGCGGCGCATATCTCTTGACGCACGAAGAAATTTTGCAGAAAGTTCGCGAGACCGTCGCGGCGGGCGGGACTCAACTCATGATTCAAGGCGGACTTCATCCCGATTTGCCGCTTAGTTATTACGAAGAAATGCTCCGCCTTATCAAAAAAAATTTCAACATAACAATTCACTCGTTCACGGCGACAGAAATTCAACATTTTGCAACCTGCGCGGGCATTTCGATTCTTGAAACTTTAAAAAGACTTCAAGCGGCAGGATTGGACAGCTTGCCGGGCGGCGGCGCGGAAATTTTGGTTGACGAAGTGCGGAAAAAAATTTCTCCAAAAAAAATTATGACGGACGATTGGCTTAACGTCATGCGAGCCGCGCACTCAATAGGCATGAAGTCTACCGCAACGATGGTTATCGGCTTCGGCGAAACTTTTTCGCAACGCCTTGAACATATGGAGAAAATTCGCTGCCTGCAAGACGAAACGGGCGGCTTCCGCGCCTTTATCACTTGGACTTATCAGCCGAAAAATACAATTTTGGGCGGAGAAAAAATTTCCGCGCAGGATTATATGAAAACTCTCGCCATAACCAGAATTTTTCTCGATAATATCGATCACATTCAAGGGTCGTGGGTCACGCAGGGCGAAAAAATCGGGCAACTCACACAAACTTTCGGTGCGGACGATCTCGGCTCCATTATGTTGGAAGAAAATGTCGTGCGGGCGGCGGGAACTGCCTTTGAAATGTCAACGCGCAAAATGATCGATCTCATTCGCTCGGCAGGCAAAATCCCCGCTCAACGCAATACAAAATACGAGGTGCTGAAAATTTTTTAAATGAAAAGCACGGAAAAGCAATTAGCAATTAGCAATTAGCAATTAGCAATTAGCAATTAGTAATTAGCAATTAGTAATGAGTAATTAAGAATCTCCTTCATTGCTAATTACACATTCATAATTCCTAATTAAAGAAAAAGCCCCCGGAAAGGGGGTGACGCTGATGTTCACGATTATTTTTCGCATCATCATTCTTGTGATAATAATCCTCTGGATATTCACGGGAACAGCCGCCTAAGCTCTGACCAGCACGGCGACTGACGACTGAACTTCTACTTGTGCCAAACTTACATATGAGGGGCTAAACCGCTTTCAAGCATCTTGAGCCTTGCAGAAATGCGAGGCTCTTTTGTTTTTACTGCAAATGAATTATAATCGACGCGGAAAATTTTTTCAAGAAGTTTTTTAAAATTAGGAGTGCGGAATGAAAATTCCCATATTTGGTAATTTTAACTTTGAACGGCAAAAATACCCCCGAAAATTGCGGGGATTTTTTTTCGCCCCGAAAAACCGCTTAATAACGCCATTCTTACGAAATGAAAAATTCCAAATATGAGATTTTTCACTTTGCCCTTCCAAATCGACTCTCAAGCCACTTTTCAAGCCCAAAAAGCAATCTCAGCCGCCCAAAATTTTTTTCAAAGCCGCTCTCAACACTCTAACCACAAATCTTTTCGAGTTTGAACACTCAAAATCAAGTTCAAACTCTTTTTTTGTGTTAAAATCGGAGTGAACGGAGGTTTTGCATTATGAACATCAAAAATTTCGTCGAACAATGGCGCGAAGGCGTCGGTGAGCGCGCCAATTACCAAAAATTTTGGCTGACGCTCGTCCGTGACGTGTTCAACATCGACAAGCCAGAAAATTTTATCCAATTTGAGGTTCCGGTTAAGCTTAAGCACAAAAATTTCATCGACGCCTACTTTCCCGACTCAAAAGTCATCGTCGAACAAAAAAATTTCGGCGTCGACCTCGAAAAATCTATCACGCAGGCAGACGGAACAAAATTAACGCCCTTTGAACAGGCTCGAAGGTACATTTCAGGGCTTCCGCTCTCCATGCACCCAAAAAAAATCATCACTTGCAACTTTCAAGAGTTCAGAATCTACGATATGGAAACTTTGGAGCCGCCGATTAAAATTCTTTTGGAAGAATTGCCAGCGAAGTATCATCTGCTCGATTTTTTGATTGATCCGACGAGAAATAAGCTCCGCATGGAACTTGAATTGAGTTTGCAGGCGGGAAATATCGTTGCAAAGATTTATGACGAACTTTTTAAGCAATATATCAACCCAAATTCGCCCGAATCACTCGCCAGCTTGAATAAACTTTGCGTCCGACTGGTTTTTTGCCTTTATGCCGAGTCTGCAGGCATTTTCGGCAAGCATAAAATCTTCCGCGACTATCTTTCTGAAGAAAAAAATGTTCGTTGGGCTTTGATTCATCTTTTTGAAGTCTTAAATACGCCGATTGAACTTCGCGACCCGTATTTGGACGACACTTTGAAGAAATTTCCTTATGTGAACGGCGGTTTGTTTGAAGAAGCGATTGAAATTCCGAATTTCACGCCCGAAATTAAAGAATTGCTGTTGGAAGAGGCGTCAAGCGGCTTTAATTGGTCTGGAATTTCTCCGACAATCTTTGGCGCGGTTTTTGTAGGCGGCGAAGAATTTATCAATGGCAAGCTGCGTTATTGTCTTTATCTCGTCGATTGT
>FLNX01001675.1_pt1 | contig 11800 bp, 10 predicted proteins | sample 1140341 | NCBI WGS metagenome assembly FLNX01 (sample SAMEA3878208, study PRJEB12797) | bioreactor metagenome | biome: Moose rumen | place: Sweden | collected 2011-10
CACCTACCAGCTCGTGGCCACCGTGCCCTACTTGGACGGCTCGTTCACCGACGACATCGGCAGCGAAGCCACCCAATGGCAGTACCACCTCGTGGCGGTCGGCAACGACGGCGACGAATGTCCGCTCCCCAGCTACTGGAAGCGCACCATCCACCTCGACCACGTTCAAGGCACCGGCGGCGGCGAAATCCTCCAATGGACGCCCTACGAGGAGGAAAGCCCCGCAAAGAACACGGTCATCTACTACTCCATCTACGACGTGGTGGACGGCGAGCCGACCCACGTCATGGACGTCGGCAACTTCACCAACGTGTATGCCTACGACTCCAACGACTTCGAGGGCTACGGCACCGTGGCAGCGGTCTTCGCGGCGAAAGGCGAGCGGGACTTGGAAGACATGGCCTTCTCCAACATGACCGCCGACATCCTCGGCATTAATGAGGACGGCCCTTCGACAGGCTCAGGGGCCTTAACCGTCTATCCCAATCCTGCCAGCGGCACTTTCACCGTCGCAGGCGCTTCGACCTTGACCGTCTTCAACACCCTCGGCCAAGCCGTCGCCACAAGCCACTCCGCGAACGGGACGCACACGTTCACGCTCCGCTCCGGCATCTACTTCCTCAAGTCCGAGGAAGGCACGGTGCAGAAGGTGGTGGTGGAGTGATTATTTGCACGCAGAATCCGCAGAACTATGGGAAGCGCAAAGCGACGCATTTTCGTCCGATAGGCTTCGGCGTATTCTGCGAGTTCTGCGTGAAAAAACGTATCCGGCAGGTTCTGCGTATTCAGCGAATTCTGCGTGAAACAAAACCGCACGAAACAAAAAAAACGAATCCCCTGACCTTCGGGCTGAGGGGATTTTTTTTGTGTTTGTATCTTGACGGAGGCATTATGGTTCTGGCAACGCCTCAACATCTTCCGCAGGCAGCAGATAATTACTCGCTTTTTCAAGCCACCTGCGCCATCCATTGCTTGAAAGGCTCGGCCTTGGGCGAGGGAATGGATTGGATGAGGCGAAAAAGTTGCTCTGTGTCAGCGATGTCCGTTAGTCTCATTTTCCCGTCGGCAGCACGGAGTTTGAAAGCGTTACAATTTGTAACGGTTTCATTTCCCTCTTTCCTTAAACGGTTTTTTAGCACCCTCCAATAGGTTTGGGGATTGTTGCTTTCTGTGAGTATGGCAATCACATCGACGATAGCGAAATACCATTTCTCCTCTTGGTCGTCCCACATCGTGCGGACTTTTTTCTGCTCAAATAGTTGTAATGCTTCTTTTTTAGTCATAGTAGCGTTCTTTTTCTATTGTTGTTCGTTCATTCATTCAATCTTCCTCAAACCGCTTCAACTCAATGTTTTCCCCGTCAAATACGGCGTAAGTGAAGTCATAAATCCAATTCCCGACGACGGTGGTCAGGGCATGGTCGCCGGTCTTGTATTGCATCGGCTTGTGCTGGTGGCCGAAGACGAAGAAGTCAATCGACGGGTCGAGTTGGGCTTGCTCTTGCGCGTATTGGTAGAGGCGCGTGTTCGGGATGTCGTCGTAATAGCCGCGTTCCATTTCGTTCTTGAGTTTCTTCAAGCGGTGCTTGTGCGACCATTTCAAAGCAAGGCCAATGCCCAAATCGGGATGCAACCATTTGAACAACCATTGGTTGAATTTACATTCAAACACCTTTTTCAAGAACTTGTAGCCTTTGTCGCCCGGACCTCTGCCGTCGCCGTGGACCAAGAAGAATTTCTTCCCTTTGATGGTCTTGACGACTGGCTCGCGGTGCAGCTCTAACCCGATTTCGTCGTGCAGATAGCCGAAACTCCAAAGGTCGTGGTTGCCGATGAACATGTGGACGGGAATGCCCGCATCGGTGAACTCGGCCAACTTGCCTTGCAGCCTTACGAAACCTTTGGGAATCACGGTCTTATACTCAAACCAAAAGTCGAAAAGGTCTCCCATGAGGTAGAGCTCCTCGCAGTCGGGACGAATCGTGTCCAAGAAGCGCAACAATTTCTTTTCGCGCTCGTGACTGTCTTCGAGCGAGGGGATGCCCAAGTGGAAATCGGTGACGAAATAGACGGCCATCAGAAGTCGATTTCGGAGCTGCGGCGGATGAGTTCGGTGATGAGGGTGATAAGCTTCGGCTCGACGGCATTGACGGCGGCGATGACCTCCTCGTGTGTGATGGTGACAGTGTGGTCAACGCCATAGATGTTGCCCATGTCGGAAACGATGGACAGACCGAAGACCGGCAACTTGCCTTGTCGCGCCACAATCACTTCAGGCGTGGTCGACATGCCGATGGTGTCGGCTCCGATGATGCGGAAATAGCGGCACTCGGCGGGCGTCTCGTAGGTCGGGCCGGTGGTGGAGCAATACACGCCGTGCTGCACCCAGATGCCTTTTTCCATCGCGATTTCGTCGGCCAAGCGGATGAGGCGTTTGTCGTAAGGCTCGCTCATGTCGGGGAAACGCTCGCCGAAACGGTCGTCATGCGGCCCAATCAAAGGATTCGGCATGGCGTGGATTTGGTCGTTGATGATCATGATGTCGCCCACGTGGAAACTCGGGTTCAATCCTCCCGCTGCGTTGCTGAGAATGAGGAACTTGATGCCTAACTGCATCATCACGCGGATGGGGAAGACGACCTCGCTCATCGGGTAGCCCTCGTAATAGTGGAAACGGCCTTGCATGGCCACGACCTTGCGGCCTGCGATGCTGCCAAACAGCAGTTGCCCTTGGTGGCCCTTCACCGTCGAGACGGGGAAGTTCGGGATTTCAGTGTAGGAAATGGCACATTCCACGGCGATGCCGTTAGCCAAACCGCCCAAGCCGGAGCCTAAGACGATGCCGACTTCCGGACGGAAGTTGTTGGTTTTCTTGTTGATATACTCAACGGTGGTGATGATTCTGTCGTACATAATTCAATATTTCTTCGTTAAACTTTTCTTCTTCATCGAAACGCACGCTCACGGGCAAATCGTATAGCGGCGCGGATTCAAATTGACAAAGATAGGGAGAATTTGTCAATCGCGCGGCATCTTTTTCGGTGGTGACGATGATTTTCCGCTCGCCCGCAAGGCTCTCGAACTGACGGAGCACCTTTTTCACGTCGTTTTCGGTGTAGGCGTGATGGTCGGCAAACGTCAAGGCCTCGACTTGCTTGAATTGCGTTTTCAGTCTGTCAATCAACGGGTTGGGACGGGCAATGCCGCAAAACAGCAGGACGGCATCGGCGTTTTCGGCTGCAATGTTTCTCGCCGCCGCATTCAAGGGCTGCATAGGCTTGTAGTCCAAATGGGAGAAAAACACCTTTTGCCGTTCTGTTGGATTCAGTTTGTTGATAGCCAACGCTTTGTCTTGCTCCGAAAGCGTGTCGGGCGATTTGCTCACAACGATGATGTCGGCGCGTTGGGCCGAGGATTTCAGGTCGCGCAAACGGCCTGCCGGAAAGAGTCGGTCGTCGGTGTAAAGTCGTTGGTATTCAGTCAATAGGATGTTCAGCCCAGCCGTGATTTTGCGGTGCTGGAAGGCATCGTCGAGCAAGATGACCTCGGGTGGGTTTTCGCCTTCGAGCAGCCGATTCACGCCTTCCACGCGGTTCTCGTCAACGGCCACCGTGATTGCTGGAAACTTCTTGAAATATTGCAGCGGTTCGTCGCCCAAGTCCTCGTAGGTGCAGGCGGCATCGGCCATCTTGAAGCCTTTCGTCTTGCGGCCATAGCCCCGACTGAGCGTGGCAAGGCGAAACGAGCTGCCCCACTTATTAATAAGGTATTCTACGGTGGGCGTCTTGCCCGTCCCGCCCATGCTGAGGTTGCCGACATTGATGACCGGCATGTCGAATCTTCTTGATTTGAGAATGCCTCTGTCGTAGAGTTTGTTCCTGACAATCAATATGATACGATACAATAGCGATATGAATACCAAGAAAGTTCCCATATAAGCGGTCAAAATTAGACAAAATTTTCCTAATTTTGAGCCAAATTTCAGGAAAAAGACTCGAGACTGCGATACACGAGACGCGCGACAGTCTCGCGTCCCGAAGTCCCGCGTCTCGCGTCAAATGAAGAATATGACCGTAAACGACATTCTGAACTGCATCACCGAGATTGCCCCTTTGCAATGGCAAGAGAGCTACGACAACGCCGGCCTGCAAGTGGGCGACCTCAACGCCGAGGCGCACAAGGCCTTGGTTTGCTTGGACATCACCGAAGAAATTGTGGACGAGGCCGTCGCCAAGGATTGCGATGTCATCGTGAGCCACCATCCGCTGATTTTCAGGGGATTGAAACACCTTTCGCCCGAAACTTACATCGAGCGTGCCGTGATGAAGGCCGTCAAGCACGACATTGCCATGATCTCGATGCATACCAACTTGGACAACAGCTATTTGGGCGTGAGCCGCGTCCTTGCCGAGCGTTTGGGCTTGAGGGATTTACACATCCTCCAGCCTGTTACCGAAGACCCTGACCTTTGCGGCGCGGGCATGGTCGGTGAGTTTGAAACTGCGATGCAAGAGCTTGATTTTCTTGCGCTTGTGGCCGATACCATAAAATCGCCCTGCTTGCGCCATTCCGCCTTGACGGGTTGCAAAGTCAAGAAAGTCGCGCTTTGTGGCGGCTCGGGTAGCCCGTTCATGCAAGATGCACTGAGCCAAAAAGCCGACGCCTACCTCACCGCCGACATCAAATACCACGACTTTTTCATCCCCGAAGGGCGCATTCTGTTGGTCGATGGCGGGCATTTCGAGACCGAACAATTCACGAAAGTATTAATATGTGACTTGATTCGGAAAAAATTTCCTACCTTTGCAGCCGAAATCGCCGAAACAAGGACGAATGCGGTTCATTATTTTGTAAGAAATTAGAAATCAATAATATGGCAAAGAAAGTGAATACAGAAGTCGCCGAGGTTGAGGAAACCGCTGAGGTGAAAGAACCCAAAAAGACCGTGAAGAAGACCACCAAGAAGGTGGCCGAAACGCCAACTCCCGAAGTCCCTGCCAAGGCAGAGGAACCAGTAGAGGCGAAAGCTCCCAAAAAGACGGTGAAGAAGGCTGCCAAGAAGGAGGCCGAAACGCCAACTCCCGAAGTGCCTGCCAAGGCCGAAGAGCCGGTCGAGGCAAAAGCGCCCAAGAAGACTGTGAAAAAAGCCGCGAAGAAGGCAGCCGAGGCTGCTGAAGCTGCGGCGGAGGTCAAGGAAGAAGCAAAAGCCGCCGAACCCAAGTCGGCCAAGAAAGCTGCCAAGCCCAAAGCCAAGGCGAAAGAGGAAGCTCCTGTAGCGGTTGTGGAAAACGAGGAAACCACGGCGAAGGAGATTGAGGCCAAAACGGAAACTCCTAAAAAACTGGTTGTCGAGGAGCCTGTTGAAGTGAGCGTCGAGCAAAAGCTTGTGGCTCTCTACACGTTGCAGCAAGTGGATTCCAAGATTGATGAAATCAGGGCCTACCGTGGCAACCTGCCGTTGGAAATCCAAGATTTGGAAGACGAGATTGCCGGTTTGGAGACGCGCATCACCAACTTGAAGGAGGAAAGCAAAAAGTACCAGAAAGACATCTCCGATTATAAAATCAAAATCAAGGAAACGGAAGCCCTAATCAAGAAATACGAGGATCAGCAGAATAATGTCAGGAACAATCGTGAGTATGATTCGTTGACAAAAGAGATTGAATATCAGAACCTTGACATCCAGCTTTCGGAAAAACGCATCCGTGAGGCCACGGCAAAGGACAACGATGTGGCCAACAAAGTGGCTCAGTCGCAGCTTCGTTTGACCGAGATGAAGGCTTCGCTGAAGGAGAAGAAAGAAGAGCTTAGCTCGCTGGTGGAAGGCACCGAAAAAGAAGAGGAACAGCTGCTGAAACGGTCGGCGGATTGTGAAAAGCTCGTTGAAGACCGCTTGTTGGTGGCCTACAAGCGCATCCGCAAGAACGCCCGTAATGGATTGGCCGTGGTCGGCATCTTCGACGAGGCTTGTGGCGGCTGCTTCAACCGCATCCCTCCGCAACACCAGTTGGACATCTGCACGCACAAGAAGATCATCGTTTGCGAGTATTGTGGGCGCATCCTTGTCGATAAAGGCATTATTGGACAATACAAAGAGTGACTTTAATGGGTATTTTTTTTGTATTTTTTTGGTGAGTTGCCCAAGCTTATGGGCAACTCTTTTTTTGTTTAGAATCGCACCCTTAGCGTGGCCGCGAGGTTGCTCTTGAATTGCCGTTGCGTGACGGGTTCGATGCCCAACTCTCCGGCATCGTAGAGGATGAATTGGCTCTTTCCGTGGGTCAGCTCGTAGGCGAAGTCGAAGGTGGTGTCGTCATAAACGGGCAGGCTGATGCCCAACGAGGCTTTCTTTATGCTGCCGTCCATGTCGCCGAAGCCAAAAGGACTGCCGTAATAGGCGCCTCCAGCGCGTAGGTAGATGCCGTTCAAGCGCCATTCGGTGCCCATTCGGAAATTGAAAGTGCGTCCGTAAAGGCTTTTCGTCTCGGCATTGACGTAGGAATAGTCATAGTCGTCGGCATGGAAACGCGCAGCGCCGAAGTTGGTGTATTCCGCATCGAGGCTGACCATGCCTTGTTGCCCGACGACAAAGGCCACGCTGCCAATCCATTTCAAGGGGCTGAAGAATGTGTATTCGTAATGCGACTCAGGACTGATGTATTTGTTGGTGACCCAGTTGATTTGGGCCTCTGTTTCGGTTTGCCACGACTCGTCGAAGGCGTAAATCGTCGGGGAATGGAAGGCCGCACCGAAACGCAACCATCGCGTGGCGTGATAGATGAAACCTATCTTCACGTTGCCTCCTATCCCGGAAGAAGCTATGGTCTCGGTGAAGCTCCAATGGTTGAAGTCGCTGACCACGGCTTGTTCGGGCTGCGACTCCTCGAAAACACGTGAACCCGTGCGCTTGATGCGGTCGAGGCCGGCACTGACGCCGACGAAGAAACGCTCTGAGAGATTGGCGCTGCCCGCAAAGGTCCATTCCTCCGAGCGGCCTTTGAATTGCGTCTCATGGCTTTGCCACAGGTTGCCTTGCGGCACGGGGCTGCCATAATAATCCCCTAACTCATCTTGGTAGATGTCAATGAGATAAGTGGCCCAAGCGGGATAGATGGTATAAGGGAAGGCTTCTTGCAATTCAAGAGGGCTATATCCATCGATTTGGCCCAAATAGTCGTCGATTTTCGAGCTGGTCGGGTTGAGTCCTTTGGCGTAGGTGTGGGTGTTGAACTCGTTGGTGCGCGTGAGGCCGATGCCGAATTGGGTGAAACGCAATCCGCGGTAATTGCTCCTTTGCCGTGCGTTGACGTAGCCGAGGTTGGGCATGGTGACGCGGAGCTTGTTGGAGCCGTTGGTTTGTCCGTAATAGTCGGACAGATGGAGGTTGTCTAACAGGTTGAGGGTCGCGGAAAGCTCGTTGCTGCGATAAAGCCCCATGCCTGCGGGATTGATGCATATGGCCGTCATGTCGCCGCCGATGGCTCCCAAGGCGTTGCCCATGCCCAAGGCTTTGGCAGTGCCTTGGTAGAAGGTTTGCGAAAACAGGCAGGCGTCGTCGCTGCCTTGGGCTAAGGCCGGGGCGATGAATGCTGCACAGAGGGCGATGGTGATGATTCTCTTCATGTTTGGTAAAATAAAAGACTACCTTGCTTTTAGGCTGCAAAGGTAGTCTTTTTTCCTTGATTTGGCGGTGAAACTTTTTTATCTCCTTCCGCCGCCGCTCGAACGGCTTCCGCCACTTGAGCTGTGGCTGCTTCCGCCGCTTGAGCTGTGGCTGCTTCCGCCGCTGCTTGAGCTTCTGCTGCCTCCGCTATAGCTACTTCCCGATGAGCCACGGCTGCTGCTTGAGCTGGAAGAGGAGCTTCTTGAGGAGCTGCTGCTTCTGTTGTAGCTGCCGCTATTGGAAGAGCTGCTTCTGTTGTAGCTGCCGGAAGAGGAAGAACGGCTGGTGCCTGAGGAGGAAGGCCGGCTGTTGGACTGGCTCTGCGGACGGATGTATTCCGAGCTGGAGCGTGAGGTGCGCGTGGTGTTGGGCGAGGTGTAGGTTTGACGTTCTCCCGTTCTGCCGTTGCTGCTTTGGCTGGCTTCCACGCTGTTTCCGGTGCGGGTTGTCGGACGGCTTGTCGTTCCCACGCGGCCGTTGGTGCCTGTCGTAGGTCTCGAAGTGGCGCTTGGCCTTGAGGCGGCGGCTCCCGAACCGGTCCTGCCCGAAACGCTTCCCGAAGAAGCATTGCCCGTGGTGGGACGAGTGGCATTGAGGCTGTTGCTCATCGAGCCGCCTGCGGTGCGATTGCCTGCAACGCTGGCTCCGTTTTGGTTATGAGTGCCGTCGGAGGGCAAACGATAGCCCATCGATCCTCCCGCGCCTGTGTTTTCGCGCCTGACACTGGCCACATAGTTGCCGAAGCCGTTGCCGTTGGGATGGTGCCCGCCAGGGTTGATGCCGCCGCCGGGATGTCCAGGGTTGTGGTGGAAGTCATGGTGATGCGGGTGATGCCAGCCGTACCAGTAGGGATCCCAGCCCCAGTAGGAGTAGTAGTAGGGATAGCCCCAATAGTAGTTCCAGCTCCAGTAGCTGCTCCAATAGGGACGGTAGCCCCAACCGTAATAGTAGCTCGGATAGTAGTCCCAATAGAACGGGTCGTAGCTATTGACGTAAACATAGGTGTCGCCACCGGTGTAGTAGTCGTCGTAATAGCTTCTCGACGAGGAGGCCTGGCTTCCGAAACGCTTGATGCGGGCCGCATAGTCGGCATCGTAATAGGTCTCGGTGGTGGTGTAAACCACGCCGTTGGTGTCGGTCACCGTTTCGGTGGTTTGATAGACCGGATCCGCATTGGAGACGTAGTTCTTGCTGTCGGAATAATAGGCTTGGTAGTCGTATTCCGTATTGCTGGTGATGCTGGGATTGACGTAGGAGCCGTTGTTGGTGGCCAAACGTCTGCCTTGGTTGCCGTAGGGCGAGTAGTAAACATCGTCTTGGGCCATTTGCCGGTTCGTCTTGCATCCGACGAATGCCAGCAAGGCGAGGAAGGGAAGGATTCTTAGCGTTTTCATCTTATTCAGGTTTTTCTTGTTTTCTGTTGTTTGTCTGCCGAAAACATGCAAATTTCGTACCAAAACTCGTGTTTTCCTCAACGTTTTTCTGATTTATTCCATTTTGATGACTCGTCCGCTGCTTGTGCAGTCTTCTATGCTGATTTCGGGATGGCCTTTGTAGTAAATGTCGCCCATGCTGTAGATCCAGGCTCTCAGGCTGAAACGTGACCAAACATAGATGTCGTTGGGCGATTCCGAGCGCACCCTAACGAAGGTCGATTGCAGGTTCTCGGCATGAATCAGGCCGTAGCACCTGTTGAGATGTTCGGTGTAATCCGCCATGCCTCTGAGTGTTACGCTTGCCGTGCCGTTGTTGAGCCTGTTCCTGGCTTGGTCGCAATTCAGCGTCAGGTCGATGTTGCCTGAGCCTTCGTTGACGTTGAGGAAGAACGTGTTGGAGGAGACTGGCAAATAGATGGTGTCTTGCCCGTCGATGATGGTGTCGGTCCGAACGACTCGGGTGCCACGCAGCGTATCGGTGCAGATGAGGTAGCCATTGGAAGCGTAGTTGATTCCGCTCAGGCTGTCGAAATACACGGTCATGTCGATGCTGTAGTCGTAGCTGCGGAGCCAGTTGAAGTCGTTCTCGTTCTTGATGACCAAGGTGTCGCCGTCCAGCTCGGTGGTCACCTTCTCGATGAGGTTTCTCGGACAGGTGAGTGCTATCCGAGGATGGCTGTCTTGTATCAGCTTGACGTTCACGTTGTTGTACATGCTTATGGCTCTGAAGCGTCCGATGTCGCGGTGCTCGTCAATAGGGTCGCCATTGGTGAACTTGCTGCACGAGGCCAACGTCGTCAGGCTAACGAGGAAAAACAGGGCTGCGATGTGGTTTCTTTTCATGACGAGGTAGGTAATAATTGTGGTTGAAGTGATACCCGATGCCGACGCTGATGAAGTCGGCCTTGATGTCGTAGGTGGTGAACGAAAGGGCGGCAAACAGGTGGTCGGTGAAGTAATAGCGTGCGCCCACTTTCTGGTAGAACAGGAACGCATGGGCGGGGATAGGCTCGTTGTTGCGGATGCCGACGTTGAACATGAAACTGACGCGGTCGAGCATCATCTCGTAGGCCAACAGCACGCCTATTTCCTTGTCCCAGCCAGGGTGCAGCACCTGCCCCGAGGGGTCATAGACAAACTCCAATCCCATGCCGAGGCGGTCGCGCTCGTTGAGTTGGAACATGAAATTGGCCGACCCGTTGTGGACCAAGTAAAACTGGTGGGCACCGTATTGCTGCGACAGGTCTTTGAAGCCGATCGTGTATTCCACGTCGGTGACAAACGGGCGCTTGCCGTCAAACTCGAAAAGGTAGGGGACGGGGCGCAACCTCCTGTCGATGAGCTGTTTCGGAGGCTTCAGGTACCACGAAAGTCCCGTGGCCACGCTGAAAATGTTGATGCCCATGTTGGGCGACCTTGTGGCGCCGTTTGAGAAATGGGTCAGGCCGGCCGATGTGACCCAATAGAGGCGTTTGGTGACAATCTGCCGGTATTCGAACGACAGGTTGATGGCGGCATTCACATGCGAGCCTATGGCGAAGTTGTGGTAGTTCTCCTTCGGGTCGAACTTGTTGGTGAGATACGACAGCCCCACGCCCAGCTTGAAAGTCAGCTTGCTGCGTTCGGAGCCGACCATGTGGAAACGGATGAAAGGGTAAAGCGCGAAGACTTGTCCCAACTCCTTGGAAATGCTGTCGTTGCGAAACGCGGAATAATAAAAGGTGAAGCCTATGGAAGGATAGTTGTGGACCACTTCCCAGCGGTGTTGGCCGTAGGTGTTGCGGTGCAACGAAAGCTCGTAGGCCGGCGCATGCATGCTGTATCGCCCAAGGGCAGAATGGTACTCGTCGTTCTGGAAATACAGGTGCCCGAAATGCGCCCGCGCTTCCATCTCGTAGTTTCTTTGGTTCGGCTGGGCGTCGCTCATCTTGGGAAACAGGGCGAGAATGAAGAGGAAGCAAAATATGATATGGCGTTTTTGTCGTTCCATTTTAAGGTGCAAAATTACAAAATTCCTTATTTTTGCGCCTCAAAACGAAAACATTTCAAATGGACAAGAGATTAATTGCCTTCAAGCGCTTGCTTGACATTATGGACAAGGTGAGGGAAGGCTGCCCTTGGGACAGCGTGCAGACGCTTGAAAGTTTGCGCCACCTGACCATCGAGGAGACGTATGAACTGAGCCAAGCCATTCTGAATGAAGACCTTGGCGAAATCAAGAAGGAGCTTGGCGACCTGATGCTCCACATCGTGTTCTATTCCAAAATCGGGCAGGAGAAGGGCGCTTTCGACGTGGCCGACGTGCTGAACGGCATTTGCGATAAAATGGTTGTCCGCCATCCGCACATCTTCGGCGGCGAGAAAGTGGCCGATGCCAAGCAAGTGGAGGAAAACTGGGAAAAAATCAAGTTGGAGCGCGAGCACAACCGCAGCGTGTTGGGCGGCGTGCCCGAAGGCCTGCCGTCGCTGCTGAAAGCCTATCGGATGCACCAGAAGACGGCGGGCGTGGGCTTTCGTTGGCGCGACGCTGACGAGGCTTGGCAGAAAGTGGAAGAGGAAAAGGCGGAGCTTTTCGCTGAGCTGCAAAAACCCGACAATCAGGCAAGCATTGAGGCGGAATATGGCGACTTGCTCTTTGCGCTCGTCGTTTATGGCATCTATATCGACGTGAACCCCGACGACGCGCTTGAGAAGACCGACAA
>FLNX01001211.1_pt1 | contig 11788 bp, 10 predicted proteins | sample 1140341 | NCBI WGS metagenome assembly FLNX01 (sample SAMEA3878208, study PRJEB12797) | bioreactor metagenome | biome: Moose rumen | place: Sweden | collected 2011-10
CCTGCCGGGCACACCGCCACGCCCGTGACCTTGCCAGTCCAGGAAACGCTCACGCGGCCACCCAGGCACAGGCTCTGCCGGGCACACCGCCACGCCCGGCGCGGCACCTGGGCTGGCACCGCCGAACCGCGCCCCGGGGACAGGGACAAAAAAACACCCCCTGTCTGCACAGAGGGTGCCTGCACCAAAAGTGCTCCCTTATAACGGATCTTGACGGCGCTGCGCCGCCTTTTCAGTGCCAGGAGATCCAGAGCCGGAAAGCCCCGGGGACGTCTCAGCCCTTTCTCTTCCGGACCGACCGGGGATCTGCCGTCACCGGGCGCAGGATCTCAGCCCGATCCCCCTCCACCACGGGATCATCCAGTTTCCGCATGCGTCCGTAACTGCCTATCTGCAGTTCCTCCAGCCGGAGTTCTGGGAAAACCGTCAGCAGGTGGCTGCGGCTGATCACACTCCGGAAGGTGTCCCCCTCCCGGAGCTCCACCCGCTCCTCATACTGTCTGAGGGTCTGGGCATAAACAACATCCACGGTTTTCCTGTCAGCCACTGCGCCTCCTGCCAGACCGCACAGACAGCGGTCCGCTCATCCTGGGGATCCTATTTTGCAAACTCACTGGCCAGCCGAGCGATGATCAGTTCCTCATTGGTGGGGATCACCGTCACATAGCAGCTGGAGTCCGGAGCGGAGATCACACCCCTGCCGCCCTTGTAGACCAGGGCTGCCTCATTTTTCTCCACATCCAGCTTGATCCCGAAGGGGGCCAGCAGTTCCATAACCCGGCGGCGCATACGGTAGGAGTTCTCACCGATACCGCCAGTGAAGACAATGGCATCCACCCGGCCCAAGGGAACATAGTAGGAAGCAATGAACTTGGCCAGGCGGTAGCAGAACATGTCAAAGGCAAGTGCGCACTTCTCATCCCCCTGCTCCCGGCCCTCGGTGATCCCCCGGAAATCTGAGGTCCTGCCGGAAATACCCAGCAGACCGGACTCCTTGTTGAGGATCTTGCACACCTCCTGGGCGGTGAGGCCCATATTGTCACACAGGAAGAAGATCACAGAAGGATCAATGGATCCGCTGCGGGTGCCCATCATCAGACCGTCCAGGGGTGTCAGGCCCATGGAGGTGTCAATGCACTTGCCGTTCTTAACCGCGGAGATGGAAGCACCGTTGCCCAGGTGGCAGGTGATCACATTGAAGTTGTCCGGATCTGCTCCCATCTCCTTGCAGACCTCCCCTGCCACATAGTAATGACTGGTGCCGTGGGCGCCGTAGCGGCGGATGCGGTTCTCGGTGTAGTATTTTTCGGGAATGGCGAAGCGGAAGGCATATTCCGGCATGGTCTGGTGGAAAGCGGTGTCGAACACGCACACATGGGGAATGCCGGGAAACACCTTCCGGGCGGCTCTGATCCCCTGGAGGTGGGCGGGATTGTGCAGAGGGGCGAAGGGAATGCACTTCTCAATGCCAGCCTCCACGGAGTCGTCCACCAGGGTGGGCTGGCTGTACAGATCACCGCCAGACACAATGCGGTGCCCCACAGCCACCAGGGAATCAAGGAGATCCTTATGACCGGCAAGGATGGTGTCCACCACAAAGTCAATGGCCCGGGCGTGATCGGCGCCGCTGCCCAGCATCTGCTCAGTCTTGGCCTCGCCGTCAAAAGCCCAGCTGATGCGGGCGTCATCCAGGGTCAGGGCCTCGGCAATGCCGCTGACAAAAACCCTGCCGTCCACTGGATTGACAATTGCGAACTTCACTGAGGAGCTGCCGCAGTTGACCACCAGAACCGTTTTATCTGTGTTGGTTGCCATGTTTCAAATCACCTGTCAAAAAAAGAAAAAAAATTTGCGGAGGCATCCGCATAACGAACCGGGGATCCGGAGGGAATGTCACCCTTGTGCCCGCCGGATCTTAGCGGGAAGATTTTACCACAATTCCCGCCTCACTGCCCCGGAGGTTCGGAGGCGGGTGCGTTCCGGACAGAAACCCACTTCCCGAAAAAGCACCGCTCTCCCGAATGAGAGCCGGACAGAAGATTTCCGATCACGTTACATTCTGCGGAGCTTCGTGCACCTGCAGGCTCCGGTTCACTACCCTCTGGCTCTTCAAGGTTGCCCGGTCTGATCCACCAGATCAGGAAAACAGATCTCCGCCTGTGGATCTCCGGTCTTTCACTGCTGCCAGGCCTGATCCAGGGAGTACCCATAACCGCAGCAAAAAATCCGGTAACCAGGTGATTTTGCCAGTTTACCCCACGTTTTTATGAAAAGTTTTATGATATTATCACCTGAACTGGATTAGCAGACTGAATTTGACCACTTATCCACAAATTGCATTATGATCACGGAACGTCCGGATAATTTGAATGTTCTGCTGCTGCTTTGGTATTCCTAGCAAATACAGGGGGAATGTTAAATGGCTGATGGCTACAAGGAATTGCAAAGTGTTTTATGGGCGGGAGCAGATGTGCTTCGCTCCAAAATGGACGCAAACGAATATAAGGATTACCTATTGAGTTTTGTGTTCTACAAGTATCTGTCTGATACCTTTCTCGCAAAAGTGTATGACGGGGTAGAAGGTGGCGAACCAAGTTCCATAGAAGAGGCACAGAGAGTATACGAAGAAGTAGCCAGGGGCGAGGATGCGGAAGAGATCCTGTCTGATTTAAAGGAGGACAATCTTTATGTGATTGATCCGTCCAGGACTTTTTATGCGCTTGCTCAAAATGCTGCCAATAACAGATTCAGAAGAGAGGATTTGCAAAGCGCGTTCAATGATATCCAAACATCACACCCACTTTTTGAAAATCTGTTCGCTGATGTTGATTTATACTCCAACCGGTTAGGTACGAATGACACAAAACAGAGCGCAACGGTTGCTGAACTCGTCACCGTGATCAATCAGGCTGATGTCCTTCATGCCAAGGGTGACGTGCTGGGAAATGCCTACGAATACCTCATTGGCCAATTTGCCTCAGAGACAGGAAAGAAGGCAGGAGAGTTTTATACCCCTGCCGGGCCTGCGGAAATTCTGACAAGAATCGCCATCTCCGGTCAGGAATCCAAAAGAGGGCTCCTGGTCTACGATCCTTGTATGGGCTCTGCCTCACTTCTTCTTGACGCACGAAAGTTTTCGAATTTCCCGCATGATGTGAAGTACTTCGGGCAGGAACTTATGATGTCCACCTATAATCTGGCCCGCATGAACATGTTCCTGCATGGTGTTGCGCCGGAAAATCAGCTTTTGCGCAATGGCGATACACTGGATGCGGACTGGCCGAAAACGGAAGAGACGGAATTCGATATGGTGGTGATGAATCCGCCATATTCCGCTAAATGGTCTGCAAAACAGGGCTTTCTGTCAGATTCAAGATTTTCCGACTATGGCGTTTTAGCCCCCAAAAGCAAAGCTGATTATGCATTTCTTCTGCATGGTTTCTACCACCTGAAATCCACCGGAACAATGGGAATTGTTCTTCCTCATGGCGTGCTTTTCCGTGGCGGTGCTGAGAATAAAATAAGACAGAAACTCCTGGAGAACGGCTCAATTTACGCTGTGATTGGTCTGCCGGCAAACATGTTTTACAACACTTCGATCCCCACTTGCATTATCGTGTTGAAGAAGCACCGGATCGGAAGGGATGTTCTCTTCATTGACGCCTCACGAAATTTTGAAAAGAACAAGACTCAGAATGTAATGAAGCCCGAGCACATTGAACACGTTCTGGAGTTGTATAAAAACAGGCAGGATGTAGAGAAAGAGGCTCACTTGGCTGATTTCGATGAAATTAAGGCAAATGACTTCAACCTGAACATACCCCGGTATGTTGACTCCAACGAGGATGAGATCCCTGTGGATCTGTCAGAAGTAAATGCAGATTTGGCGAACATTAACGGAGAAATTGAAACCACAAAGGCTGCTACAATCTCAATGCTAAATGAATTAAGCACAGACGATGAATCCACTTTGTCAGCAGTAAACGACTTCATAAAACTGATGGAGGGCATCTGAAATGAGAACATACCCTAAGATAAGAATTAAAGGTTTCACTGACCCTTGGGAACAGCGTAAGTTGGGAGATTTAGTCGAAAGGATAACCAGAAAAAATGGCAATTTGGAGTCTAACCTCCCATTAACGATATCTGCTCAGTACGGACTTATTGATCAAAATGAATTCTTTGATAAAAGAATTGCAAGCAAGGATGTTAGTGGCTACTACCTGATTAAAAAAGGAGAATTTGCATATAACAAAAGCACATCAAACGATGCTGAATGGGGTGCTATTAAACGCCTTGATAGGTATGAAAAAGGCGTATTATCAACACTTTACATTGTTTTCAAAATAGTAAATGAAGAGAAAACATCATCTGATTTTCTTGTTTCATATTACGAAACAAATTTGTGGCATAAAGGGATTCAATCAATTGCAGCTGAGGGGGCTAGAAATCATGGTTTGCTAAATATAGCATCAAAAGATTTCTTTGAAACCTCGTTAAATGTACCTAGTAATTTTGTTGAGCAACAAATGGTTGGTTCATTTTTTAAATCGTTAGACATCCTTATTACCCTTAATCAGCGTAAGTGTGAGAGTTTGAAGCTTGTTAAAAAATCATTTCTTGAAAAATTATTCCCGAAAGATGGTGAAATATTTCCAGAATTAAGATTTAAGAGCTTTACAGACCCTTGGGAACAGCGCAAGTTAAAAGACATAGCAAATAAAGTAACCACGAAAAATAGTGGCACACTATATGTAGAAACACTGACGAATTCAGCAGAGTTTGGGATTATAAGTCAAAAGGACTTTTTCGATCATAATATTTCCAATTTGGAAAATATTGATGGGTACTACATAGTCGAGAATAATGATTTCGTTTATAACCCAAGAATCTCGACATCAGCACCAGTTGGTCCGATAAATCGCAATAAATTAGGCAGATCAGGTGTCATGTCTCCTCTTTATAGCGTTTTTAGGACTCATGACGTTGATGAGGAATATGTTGAATGGTTTTTCAAGAGTAGTAAATGGCATAAGTTTATGTTTTTCAATGGTGACACTGGTGCTAGATCTGATCGATTTGCCATAAAGGACAGCGTGTTTTTTGAAATGCCAATTCCAATACCACATATAGATGAACAGCGAAAAATTGGTCATTTTTTCTCAAACTTGGACAGTCTTATTACCCTTCATCAGCGTAAGTGCGACGCTCTGAAAAACGCAAAGAAATATTTTCTCCATAATATGTTTGTTTAGATTTTGCACTTATTTTATTCTTATCAATTCGTTGAGATTGATAAAATACGGAAAATTATATGAATCAACAAGAAACAGATTATATTTCATTAACTAACGACCTCCTTTTCCACATGGTGTTTACTAGAAATCTTTATGCCCTGCAAGGACTGCTCTCGGTTATGCTGAATATACCTGAGTCAAGCATTAAGCAGATAGAAGTGCAAAATCCAATGCAGTATTCAGAGGTTTTTGATTCAAAACTGACGGTCCTAGATTTGAAAGTCCATATGAACAACAACACCTACATTCTTGTTGAAGTTCAGGTCAGGAAGTTTGAACACTGGACCAATCGCACTCTGGTTTACGCCTGCAGACAAATTGCGGATCAGATCCATGGTAAATTTTCCTATTCAGACCTTGAACCTGTGATTCAGATTTCCATCATGGATTGCTCACTTTTCCCAGAGCATAAATGTTTCTTCGCCAAATATATTCTGAAGGATGAATATGGATATCCTTATACGGATAAACTCCAATTCATCGTTATGGATCTCACCCAAATAGGCATAGCAACTGAAGATCAAAAGAAACAGGGACTTGTTGAATGGGCGATGGCATTTAAAGCTGGCTCGTGGGAAGAATTAAATAACATCACCAATCACAGTATAAAAGAGGCGGTAAAGACTATGAAACTTATCATGTCAGATCCAACAGAGAAGGAAAAGATCCGTATGCGTGAAGACGCTCGAAGGGACGAAATCACGCAATTGGAAGCAGCTAAAAGAATAGGAAAGAAAGAGGGAATAGAAGAAGGAATAGAAGAGGGAATAGAGAAGAATAAGCGTGACAATGCCAGACGGATGAAGGAAGATGGCGTGGATGTAACTCTGATCTCAAAATACACCGGACTGACATCAGATCAGATTTCTCAACTTTAATGAGATCTGAATCCGTGAGCACCCGGACGAGAAGGTACTCCGTTGCCTAGCCCAAAATCGGGTGACCATGAAGGCCGATTGAAAAATGTGACTAAATTCATAAAATTGCTTTGGTATATTAAAGTAACCGGTTTTTATTTATTTGATCACCTGATTTTGAGCCGATTTCCGCGCTTGTTTCAGCAAAACAATTTATTCTTCAAAACATGATTCCCTCAGATAAATAAATATATTAGATACTCAATTTACATGCACTACGTTTATAATAATAAATATAACTGCTTTCAGATTTATTTGAAATGCTGGAGTTGCTTTGCATGATACTATTCCATGGCAGTAATGTAGAGGTAAAACAGCCAGCTTTACGTTACTCTAGAAGATCACTGGATTTTGGGGCAGGTTTTTATACTACAACTGATTTTTCCCAATCAGAGAAATGGGCTAAACGTATTACAAATGTAAGACAATTTGGAAAACCTGTAATTTCAGTGTATGAAATTAGAGACAAGGATCTTGATCAATTATCAATTTTAAAATTTAGTAGTGCGGACATTAGTTGGTTAAAACTGGTTTAAAGTTTCGTACTGATTTAAATTTTGAATGCAACTATGATATTATCACAGGACCAGTAGCTAATGATAGAACCGTAGATGTAATTAATCAATACATCGCAGGTACCTATGATGACGATATTGCTCTTAAACTCCTTTTACCTATGCATTTTAAAGATCAGTGGACCTTAGAAACTGAGAAAGCAATTTCTGTATTATCATGGAAAGAGTTAATTGTACTATGATTAAGCAATTTCCTAATATCCTTTATTATTATGATCATGCGGTAACAGATTTAATGATGGAAAAGTACGGTTTTGATCGTATGGAAGCGCTTAGACGATTTGTTACATCAAAAACTCATAAATTATTAGAAGATCCTGAAAATGGTTTATCTTCATTCGGGTGCTATGGAATATTTGATATTTGGGAAAGCGAAGTTGTTACAGGTGACCCTGGTAATTCAATTTATATACGAGGTGAATAATGAAGCTATCCCAAATTGATGATGAAATGTTGTTTTTTATTTATTTGCTTGAACATTATGCTAAATTTAAGAACAGATTTACAGGAGATGTCTTACAGGAATGGGATAAACTAGGTATCACAAACGAAATTTATAATGGATATTTTCAGTATCACCAAGAACGAATAGAAAATGCGTTTGACGATATAGACAGTCTTGTTTCAACAGGCAAACATCTGCAAAGTACGCATATTCACTTGGGAACAGAGTAAGTTATATGAAGTTGCGGATTTCAATCCAAAATCTGAACTGCCAGAGATCTTTGATTTGAGTATGTTGACTTAGAATCTGATGTCGGAACGGAAATAATATCTCACAGAACAGATCCAATGGATACAGCACCATCAAGGGCGCAAAGATTGGCACAGACGGGTGATGTATTCTTCCAAACTGTAAGACCATATCAAAGAAATAACTATTTGTTTGTAAAGCCTGATACTAACCATGTTTTTTCTACTGGATATGCGCAGCTGAGACCGAAGATAAAAGAGCAGTTTCTTATGTGTTTTCTGCAGACAGATTGTTTTGTTAAGGTGGTTTTGGATAATTGCACAGGAACGAGTTATCCTGCAATAAACTCAAATGACCTTTCAAATTTAGAGATTACTCTACCAGTTTCAGAAGATGAGCAAAGAAGAATTGGTAGTTTTATTACCAACATCGATAACCACATTACCCTTCATCAGCGTAAGTGCTATGCTCTGAAATCAGCAAAAATACAATATTTCGTTCAAATTATGTTTGCATAGGATCCTCGAAATGGCTGAACTAGAATCAACAATTGAAAATAATTTAATAAATCAGCTTTGTCTCGGAGATTCGCAATGGGAGTACCGCGAAGATTTAAAAACAGAGTATGATCTCTGGACTAACTTCAAACAAATCCTCGAACAAAACAACAAAGCAAAGCTTAACGATCAGCCTCTTTCAGATTCAGAATTTGAACAGGTTAAGAATCAGATTTCCTTCGCTTCATTCTATGAAGCTGGCAAATGGCTCGTGGGGGAAAGCGGTCTTGTCCAGGTTCATGTCCAACGCGGCAACGACACTTTACATCTGACGGTTCTAAACCAGGAGCACATCTCCGGCGGAACAAGTGTTTACCAGGTGATCAACCAGTATCAGGCTTTGAAAGAGAATAGAGAGAATAATCTTTCCTCCAGAGACCGTCGCTTTGATGTGACGCTGCTGATCAACGGTCTTCCCATGATCCATATTGAGCTCAAAAACCGTGAACATTCTTATATGGACGGGTTCCGTCAAATCAAAAAGTACATTGCCGAAGGAAAATTTAAAGGAATTTTTTCGGCAGTTCAGATGTTTGTTGTCAGTAATGCCGCCAAGACCTGCTACTTCAGTGCAGCAAGGGACACCGAACTGAATGAGAAATTCATATCATGCTGGCTAGATGCTGACAACAAACCTGTTCATGACTATCTCGACTTTGCAAAGAAGGTTCTGAGGATCCCTCAAGCCCATGAAATGGTCTCCAAATACACCGTCCTGGACAATGACGCTAAAAGACTGTTGCTCCTGCGGCCTTACCAGATCCACGCAATAGAGGCCATGAGGTCCGCATCCAGAAGGGGCAGATCCGGCTATATATGGCATACCACCGGTTCCGGGAAAACCATGACCTCATACAAAGCGACAAGGAATCTGCTGATTGATATCCCCTCCATTGAGAAGACTGTTTTCCTGATCGACAGGAGGGATCTTGACAATCAGACCAAAATGGCCTTCCAGTCATATGCGGACAACGACAAGATAGATGTGGATGAAACGGATAACGTTACCGATCTTATAAAAAAACTGGGCAATGATGAACGCCAGATGATCGTCACCACTATCCAGAAAATGCAGATCATGATTGGCCGCCGCCTTACTGAATCTCACCCGAAATACAAGAAAATCAGAGATCTGAAGGTAGCCTTTGTTGTTGATGAGTGCCACAGGACCATCACCCCCAAAACCAAGAGGGAATTCGAGAAATTTTTCAGCGGATCCCTTTGGTACGGTTTTACCGGGACTCCGAGATTCGCCGAGAATCCTTATCCGCAAATGGGCGATTTGCCCAGGACCACCGGATCCCTGTACGGAAACCGAAACAGCATGACCAGAGACGGCACCGGGAACAAAACCATTCAGGATGAGCCGCCCCTCCATAAATACACCATCAAGGATGCCGTTCATGATGATGCTGTGCTCGGCTTCATGATTGAGTATCTCGACAGTGCCGAGGACGGAGAACTGCCGGATTACGAAAGTGAAAATCACATGCTCACTGTCCTTAACACCATCCTCAACCAGTCCAACGTCAAGTTTGGCATCGAGAATGGCAGAGGGAAAACCTACGAGGCCATTCTGACCACCACCTCCATCAAGAGAGCCCAGAGATATTATGAACTTCTGAGGCAGATCAAAAACAGAGAAGGCAAAATCAGGATAAACGATAGGATACTGAAGATCCTTCCGGACTTTCCCAAATTCGCCATCACCTATTCGGTCACTGAAAATGACGAATGCTCCCATGTGAATCAGGACAAGATGAGCGAGTCCCTGAACGACTACAACATGATGTTCGGCACCCACTACGGCATCGAACAGATTAGCGCTTACAACACCAACCTAAATGACCGGCTTGCGAGAAAGATTGACAGGTACAAGGCAAGAAATGAGCAACTGGATCTCGTTATTGTAGTTGACCGGTTGCTCACCGGTTTTGACGCTCCGTGTCTGTCGACTCTCTTCATAGACCGGCCACCGATGCAGTCCCACGACATAATCCAGGCACTGTCCAGAACCAACCGCCTCTTTGACCGGAGAAAGAAATACGGGCAGATAGTCACATTCCAGGCACATGAAGAGTTCAAAACAGCCGTTGATGATGCCCTGAAGCTGTTTTCAGCAGGAGGCATTGGCAAAGCCGTGGCTGGCGACTGGGATGAGACAGAAGCGGCTTTTATATCGTCCGTGGCGGATCTGCGTAGCGTGGCAGTCACGCCTGACGTCATCCCCGGGTTCTCCAAAAAAGAAAAGATCCTATTCATTAACCGCTTTAAGAAGTTTGATTCACTGCTGACGCAATTAAGATGTTACACCAAATTTGAAGGTAAAAGCCTTGAAGATTATGGAATGTCCGAAAGGGAATATGAAGAGTATGCTGCTCATTTCCGCAATATAATTGAGGAGTTCAAGTCTGATGGTGAGCCTAGGCCTGTGCCGGGAGGTGACAGTGGTGACGGCGGGGAGCCAACTCCTGTTGACACGGACTATGAGCCCATTGCGTACTGCCAGGTTACCATAGACTACGAATATATTATCAGTCTGATCCAGAACATGGTCTCGTCACTGGAGGAAGACAGTGAGGAGGACTTCAGATCCAAAATTGCGGAAATCCGCAGCTTCATTGCCGAGTTCAGCAAATCAAATGCAAAACTCGCTCACCTCATGTATCAGATCCTTGAAGGAATTGAGAAAGACAAGGCCGCATACAAGGGAAGGAATATTTCTGAAATCTTCATTGATATGAAAAATGATCTGGTTACCAGGATAGCTGAAACTTTTTCCCAGAAATGGTTTGTGGACAAAGATGCGGTTCAGCATGCGTTAGAAAATCACCGGAATGGCACTATCCCGAATATCAGCGATCTTAAGAACAGACTTGACTACGAAAAATATAGGGAAAGCACTCCAGAGCCACTTAAAAAGCTAAAGGCAAAAGTAAACATGGTCAGCGAACTTGAGAAAATTATCAGGGAGGAGGTTATACCGCTTCAAATAGGCGTAAGCTACTAATCCTTATCCAAGATCTTTATTATAAGCAACAGTCAGATCCGAGGTAACCAGAATGCTGAAATCTATAGATGTGGGTGCCGAATTATTTCACGAATTAATAGAAAGCAACAGTTATTACGTAGATAAGACCCTCTTTTTAAGAACTGTTTTTAAAGAAAACACATCAAAGGTGATGCTCATCACCAGACCAAGACGCTTTGGCAAAACCCTCACCATGTCCACCTTCCACGACTTTCTGTCCCTTGATCCTGAAAATCCGGGTGATCTTTCCCGGCAGCAAAAATGGTTTGCCAATACCAAGATCTTTGAAGACCAAGAATTCTGCACTGAATACATGGGAAAGTTTCCGGTGGTATTTATTACCCTTAAATCGGTGTTTGGCAAAAATTTTACCGAGGCCTACCGCCAGCTGGGCAGTGTCGTATATAAGATGTTCTGTGAGTTTGACTATCTTGCTGACAGTGCGAAACTTAAAACCGATGCCATTAATGATTTCAAGAGGTTTAAAAACGAAGTTAGCCTCTGTGATCCGGAAAATCTGAATGCCGTCAAGAACTCTCTGGAAAGACTCTGCTACTGGCTCAGCATTCATCATGGGGTTAAACCGATCCTTCTCATCGATGAATATGATGTGCCCATCGACAAGGCAGCCCATAACAACTACTACCTGGACATGGTTGATGTGATCAGTTCATTCTTAGGCAACGCCTTGAAAACCAACCCCTATCTGGGAAGGGC
>FLNX01003483.1_pt1 | contig 11781 bp, 13 predicted proteins | sample 1140341 | NCBI WGS metagenome assembly FLNX01 (sample SAMEA3878208, study PRJEB12797) | bioreactor metagenome | biome: Moose rumen | place: Sweden | collected 2011-10
TTGTCGTCAAAGATATAAAATTTGAAAATGGTGTGTTGAAGGAAGCTGCTTAATACTTATGCCGATTCAAACTTCAGTCCACAACTATTGACAATTTCTCCAATTATTGGAGAATCTACCGTTTCGCTCTTGTCATATTTATAACCATCAGCCAAATCACTCAGCATCGATTGCTCCGTACAGATTGATTCGATCTAGTGCAATGTTGAATGAGGAAAATATTTCTTCGATATCAGTTCCGAGATTCTTGAATTTATACTTTCCGAATCCATCGGAATCAATTTTCTCTGCAATATAAAAGGCAAGAGAATCTGAAATACTTTCTTTTTCTGAGATATATTTTATTGCGCTAATCATATCTGGATTGTGACTTGCAATGAGTATTGTCGTATGGAGATACTTTTGGATCAAAACAAGCACCCTTGCATATTCCACAATCCATCTTGGATGCAGATGAACTTCCGGCTCATCAACAATGAGCATAGAGTCTTCTCTCAAACATCCATTTGCATACAAACGCTCTAGAACAGCAAAACATTTCAAGCCGCTTGCAGCCTGTGACAATGGAATTGTCTGACCATTTTTTGCAGTATAAACAAAAATCTTGGAAAACATGCCATTCTTTCTCGAAATTTTTCCTTTCAAGGATTCCTCTATAGCGCTCGAAATTGAATCATTTCCAATGGATTCCCTAGCATTAACAAGCATATCCCGTAAATCTGAGATGACGGAATTTCTTGAAGGTGTACGATAGAAATCAATGTCAAACACAGTCGGAACATCAATATAAATCACATCAGAAAAACTCTTTTGCAGTATTACCGATTTGCTTTTCTTCTCTATCAAATTTGAATCAAACTCTTTAAAAGTATAATTCCACTTAGCTGTATCCTCATTAAAATATTTTGTAATCTGTGAACTAAAAACATTTAGACTATGAATTTTTCTTAAATTAGATATTTCTTGCAAACGACTTAGCATATAAGTTTCATAATCATTTAAAAGCTCAATAACAGTTTTAGCATTTGTTTTTCCAACTCGTATTTTATACAATTGAACCAAACGGGAAAAAGCAATGTTCGTAAGATAATATTCTTGTTCTTCATACTTTTGCCTTATCAATTTTAATTTAGGGAGAATAACATCTGATATATAGGTTTCAGAACTAGTCGAATCAGAAATATGAGGTATGGACTCTCTTATGTCAAATAAATCTGGTTCATCCACATCAGAAAATAAGTCATCATTTTTTTTTCTTGGTATAAAATCGCTTAACAAAGAAGAAGAATTAGACAAGTCTCTAGAGAATAAGTCAAAAACTACGGAATTATAATTTACAGATGTTTTCAAAAAAACATAAAGCAATTTTGCGATAGTAGTCTTTCCGCATCCATTTTCCCCAGAAAGAACCGTAATACCATTTAAGTCTATTTCTGCTTCTTTTACTGCACGAACATCTTTTAATGCAACAGAAAATTTAGATCTCATATCCTTATCCTAGCATATCAAAAACATTTTTTCAATAGTACAAAAATCAGCATTCATCTCCACATCAAATACACCTTCGTTCTGCCTCCGAGCCTTATTTCCTTTTCTCAATACTTTTTCTTCAAATCAATTTTCTCTATTTCCAGTTTACCGGAATATACAATCTTTATTCCCATTATCTTCTCCCCAAGACCGGCACAAATCTGCTCATATTCAGTCTCCAGGTTATCGGGCACATCAAAATCAATCATATATGTATTTCCTACATTTGAATTTATGTTCAAACTTCCAAAACAAAGTAAATCCTCATCGTTGTGTTCCACAGGCGTATTGTTTTTTATCGCATAGATGGAAATCTTACCATTCCCTTTTGCAAAAGCGGAATATTCTATTTTTCCAAGGGGTATTCCATAATGAAGATACGTCGTTCTTCCACTTATGCACAGGCATCTCTTTCCATCCAAAGACACAACCGAACAATCACCGCTATATCCATCCGGATTAGGAGGGACATTTTCCGCATCTTTTAAAAATTCTTTTGCCGTATTCCTGAATGTAGGATTATAAATCAGATTTCCGTCTTGAACAGGATGATTAAAGCAAACATCATAAGCCTTTGCCTTTGAAATTACTTCAACCCCAGTTTGTTTACAATATTTTAATAACTCTTCCAGAAAAATTCTTTCCGAATATGTATTTACAGAATCAATTACCTCTCCGTGAATTAATCCATTTGAAGTATCATGTCGTAATGCTTCAATTATTTTATAAAAAGAACCCTTACTTTCATACATCTGTAGAGCTCTTGATTTTTTAGAACTAGTAAAATAAGATTTATCATATTCTTTTGAAATATCTTCATAAGAAACTGTTCTATTTGTACTATATAACAAAGCATCTTTTCTTGAATAAAATGCATTAAAAATCAATTGTTTACTCATACAAACTTTCTTCGCTCCATCAAAACGAGACGGATAAACGGTATCATGCGTTATACAATACCCCCCCCAGCAACACATCTACAAAACTTCTAGACACATTCAATATACTAGAATCAAACCTAGCCAGATAATTATAAAGTTTTGTACATTTTTCATCATAATAAAACTTTTCATTATTTATAAACTTAAAAGGACTATAAGGATCTCCAGGCCATGACCATGTAACAAAATCGAAATTTTCATTATAATTTTCCTTATAGAAACTCTTGGTAATTTCTAATACGCGTTCCCAAATTTCATGATTTGCAGAAGTTTTAGCCCCTGAAAATATTCCACCTGTATAAATACCTTTCTTCGAATCAAAACTTCCAAAACTGCATCCTGTCGTTCCTAAATATTTATTTGATAATCTATCTAAAATTTCTAACTTACCAGTTGTATCTTTATAAATTGAAAAACTATCCCTAATAAACTGACATTCTTCATCAGTTAGATTTTTCCAAGTAGTATCAAATAATTTTTTGTTAGAATATGACGGATATCCATAACAAACCTCTTGAACAGAAGAAGTTAAATCAAAACCAAAAGCATTTTTTCCATCTCCATAGTCACTACGAAGCTGCTCATTTGAGGGGAAAGGATTTTGCTCTCCTTCTGGAAAATACGGGTTTTGTCCATTAAATAATGCATCAGTATAAATGTAATTGCAATGAAAAAAAGTATGATCTCCAAGTTCATTTCCATTTTTAAACACTTGATTAATTTGCCATAAATCTTTTTTCGAAAATTCATCCGTAAAAGCAATACGATTAAAAGTTGCTGATGCATTATATTTCTTAAATAAAGGAATAATTAAATCAAAATCACTATCTCTAAAATCATCAAACCCAATTGAAAGATAACGATTTCTCGGAGTAACATCACAGTCATATTTTTGAGTATTTATAGATTTTTTAACATAGTAATACTTTACAAATTCTACAACATCTACTATATGATTTTTTATTCCATAACGTTTATAATATGCAATGCTTACAAGCATTGTAAACATTATTATATTAAGCAAAATTGAAACAAACAATGCTCTAGATTTTTTATACATTCTAAAAATCAATCCCCCAAGTCTGGTAAATATTTGTCCTTCCGCCAAAGCCTTCTTTTTGAGAAATAAGGCCTTCATTCAAATAACGACCAGCATCCTCTGTTGAAATGCCAAAATCAAGCCAATGCTTTGAATCTTTATAATTTTCAATTACAGTTGAAATTGTTAAATCCAGGGCTCCTATTTCGCGAGCAATTTCATTTGCAGCCATGTACTGAGTGTGAACAACATTTTCATATACAAACAAAACAGTACCTGCAATCATTTTATTATGATAATATGCAGCAATGAGTTTTATATTTTCAGGGAAAAATCCCTGTAAAAGATGAAGTTCGGAAGAAGTATGAACAGCTTTAGTTTCATGTCTTTCAAGTACAAGATTTTCAAGTTCAATAAAAGAATCAAAATCATAAGATTCTTTTATCACAACACCTTCTCTGCGGGCTCGAGTTACTTGAGCTTTTCGCCCTTTTGGCATTTTTAGAGGACAACTCAGATCTAAGACAGTAGAAGCCTCAACTTTAATAATTTTTGCCCCATTATAGTAAAGAGAATATAAATCTTCTTCAGCAGGTTGCTTGTGATAAATATGAGGAATATGCTTATAAATGATTTCATTTATTTCATTCTGAACAGCATATTCCTTCAAAGCTGTAAAGCACTCGTTCATGCGATGCTGCTTCATATCGTTACTGGTGATAAAACCTCCATAAGTAAGACCACCATGTGAAGACAATATACCATCTTTTATGCTCGCAGGAAATATTGAAATTAATTTTTCATCATCATAAAAAAGAAGAGAGTTATCAACAAAACGATCTTTATGATATTCCATAAAATTACGATTAAACATAAAGATTCCATTTTTTGAATTATTACAAAAAGAGTCCCACAAATGTTTTTTTTCTTCAGTATATTTTTCTACTACAAGCATTTTATTTTTTTAAGCTATCTATAAAATCATCATAATTACGAATATATTCGCTTTCGTCAAAATGCTGGCTAGCCAATACAACCAACTTACATCCATAAGAAAAGTCATGCATTTCACGCCACATATTCTTACCAATGTATAAACCAACATCAGGCCGATTTAAAAGAACCTCTTCCCTAGAATTTCCATCATCCAAAACGAACCGACAGGCCCCATCCATAGCAATTATAATTTGCTCAAGTTCCTTATGAGCATGAAAACCACGAGATTCATTAGGTAAAGTATCGAACATGTAATAAACTCGCTTTATTTCAAATGGAATATCTTTATTGCCCTCTAAAGCAATAAGCTTTCCACGTGCATCACCATGAATGTCGAATTTTATGAGTTTGTAATTCATTGATTATTATTACCTCAACAAATAGAACATAAAAAATAAATATCCTTTATTTATAGCAAATTTAAATTATACTATATTTTTTAATAATTTTACTATCTTTCGAATACAGCGGATTAGAATATTATTTTTATCCATCCTTTTTTCATAAACAACCGTTTTGCTTTCTGTACCAAAAGGTATATTTTCTTTTGCTATATCACAAAATAATGAAGTTAAAAGTTCTGTTTCCTTTATATTTAGCTTATATATATTAAGAAAATCAAATTTAAAAATAAGTTTTTTTAATAAACTAGTATAGGATCCTGCAAAACAATTGTTAAAATATGTAAAATAAGAAGTATTTTTATAATATTTTCTTAAAAAATTATTTTCAATAGCAGTTTCAATATTTCTTTTTAATTCAGTTGCCCCTTGCCAAATTCCATTTTCATGAATCCGATAATAGGAAAATAAATTATCCATAAGAAACAGTTTTCCTTTCTCAAGATGTTGAATTCTTCTAAAATCATCACCTCGTAAAGCGCAATTCTCGAAAGTATTTTCAGCCTCTTTATAACAAGCAGGAAGACCGTACTTATATATTACATTACGAAACATGGTTGCAGATGGATGAAAATAAGGAACATCATTATTCAAAAAATCTTCAAAAGAATAAGTTTCATTAAGATATCGAGAATCAATCATGTACTCAGAAGGTTTTCCATTTCGAATATACTGAGTATTAGCAGCACATATAATATAATCTTTATGAGTTTCTAAAAAATCTATTTGTTTTTGCAAATGATATTCATCAAGCCAAATATCGTCACCATCTAAAAGAGTGAAATATTCAGATTGTAATTTATCAAACATCCTATTTCCATTACCGAGACAACCAAGATTTGTATTAGAATATCTTACTTCTATTTTATCTGGATATTTTTGGGCATAATCCTTTAAAATATCAGGAGTCCGATCAGATGACGCATCATCACCAATAAATATTCGATACTGATATGTTGTTTTCTGATTCAACACACTTTCAATAGATTCAGAAATATAATTTTCTAAATTATAAGTCAAAATGACAATTGCAATTTTATCCATAAATATCACTACATACTTAGTAAAAATTTATTCTTTTTATTTGTAAATAAAACTTGTTTTTTCTCACCAGAATACGAACCAAACACATAATCGATACCTTTTGAATCAAAACTTTCTTTTATTTTATCAACAGTTTCCATTTCTCCAATTCTTTCACAATCATCTATTATAATTACAAAATCATCGGCGAGCATATCTTCCTCAATGATTTTTAATATTTCTGTGCGTGAATTATGTTCACTTCCAAAAGGGCCATCAATTATAACTAAATTAAATTTTGCATTAAAAACACGAGAAGAAAAATTTTTATATTTATACCCTTTACCATAACCATTATTATATTCTTCTAACTCATATAATTTTATATATTTTTCTGCATTAAAATTATTAGGAACATTTTTTTTGAATGCTGTCGCCCAATTTTCATCATGTTCAATAATATTCAAATTTGACTGATATTTATTCGAATACTGAATTGTTAATTTGGATGTCTGTCCTAAACCAAATTCAATTACATTTTCAGGATGAAATTCATCCAAAATTCTATAAATAACATAAAGGAAACTATAACTTGCACCCCATCTACCAGGATTTAATGACTTATATATAAGGAAATCAGAATTCTGAATGGAACTATTAAAAACATTTGCCCAATAATTTTCTTTTATCAGTTTATTATTTTCTTGAATCAATGCATTCTGAGAAACAACATAATCAAAAATACGGCTGATTAAAAGTTTAATTTTACTTTTCATAACTATTATCTCCTTTTTCCTTAATAAAAAAACTGTCATATTTAGAAAGATTTTCTATTCTTAATGCTAAATCTACCATATTATTCTACAGTCCCCACCCAAAAAATCGTCTGCACAAATATATTTATTAAAAAGAACAAAGTTACAGTCAAAATTAAATAAAAAGGAACAGTTCCATTTACGGTAATAGGACAGACATTTGTATTCCTTACACCAATAAATAAAAACGGTAATACAGGAAGAAAATATCTTGCCTGAATTCCCCAAAGACTAAACTCACCATATTGAGTCCATACAATTCCAACCAAACACAGCAATAAAAAAACTATAATGAAGACAGTAATCGAACTGAGAGCAAGTGTATAATTTAATTTTTCATATTTTTCATGCAAAAACAACATGACCACACTAATACCCAAAACATACTTAAAAAGTGCAGGTACATACAATGGAGCAAAATCAACAAACTGCCCCCAATCATGCTCAACAAATTTACTTACAATAAGCGAAATAAAGCTTACAGGATGCATTATAACATCCATCTTGCTATATGTAAAAGCAGCTATACCATTATAATTATTACTTGCCCTAGAAAAAAAGAATGGAATCGAAATAAATTTTGCTGCAATAAATACAATAAAATATATTCCCAAAACAGATGCCAAAGAAAATAAAATTCTTTTTTTTAGGTTCTGAGAATAAAAATATAAAAAGAATAACAAAAAAGGAATGCTAAAATATACAGCTTTCATTGGAAACAAGAATAAAGAAGCAAAAATAAAGATTATCCATATCTTAATATTCTTTATATGCCCATCATAAATATAATAAGCAAGATTTATGACAAAAAAAGCAAGAGAAATAATCAATGCATCATAACTATAAGATCCAAAATCAATAATAGTACAAGGTATCAAACTAATAGATGCAAAAATATACTGATACTTTTTATTTAGCTTTAGCGAAAAATAAATAAGGAATATAGCAATAAGCAAATTCACAATACAACCAGAATACCAAGTAATAAATTGATTCAAATGTAAAATTCTAGATATAGCAATTGCACTAGCAGAAAAAATAAAGGCACGTTGAGTTTTCATAACTCTTGAAGAAGATGAAGGCAACAGTTGTTCATCTATAGATTTATTAAACTTAGACAATAAATGCTTATAGTAATTTCTTCCACCATTTCGCACAAAGCCATGAGTATCTAAAGTATAAAATTTTTGGTACAACTCAGGAATCAAATCAAAATCACATTTTCTTTTTAATAAAGTCCCATTAGAATCAGCACTTCCATATCCCAACATAATGTTAGACATATTATATGCTGTATCAAAATGATAGAATTCATCATATTGCGTTAGCGGAGCCCTGACAAAAATGTATGCCATTCCAAGAACAAGAGCATAAAGCAAAAAGCGATTTTCTAGCTTCCATTTTCTTGTAACGTAAATGATAAAATAACAAAATGCAATAAACAGAATGAATAAAATTACCGCACCAGTAATTACAAGCTTTTTTAAGCCATTCAACTTATAAATAACATTACCAGCATCATTTTTAAGAAAAGAAACGCCATCTGCACAGGAAACAGTCACATACAAGTTTTTATTATTCTTATTACTTATTCTTGGAGCTAAAAAAATCTTTAGAAAATGCTCTCCTGAACCATTAGACAACACATCCGTTGTAAAATAAAGACCTTTTACACCTTCTATATTAATGTCAAAGTTTATTTTTTTCAAATCATCATCAGACAACTCAGTATTTTCAATAATAAAAGGAAACTGAATGGCACTAAGATTATCTGTCTTTACAAGCAAAGAAAATTTTTTTGGAGTAGATATATTTATATAAGAAACACTATCTGAGTTATTATAAAAACAACGGACACCAGATAATTTGTTTGCAATAAAACCTGCATAATATATTGTAAATATAGCAACAATAGCTATTAATATTACATTAAATTTATTACTAAAAATTTCTTTAATTTTTTTCTTTATCTTCATCATTCTCTTTTTCCTTAAGTGCCAGTTCCTGCACTAGTTTTTCCATTTTTTCCTGCATGATAGAAATATGAATGCTCAAAGAAAAAACTTTATACATAAGCAGAAAAATAATCAGTACAAGGACAAACGTAACCGGCGTGGATATGCCGGCAAGCTTAGCTCCCCAGTTTACGATATCAGGGAAAATACTTATGACAAGCAGAAAAAGAGCAAAAATAATCCAGAAAAAAGTAAAGTCAATCTTTACCTTTGCTTTTCTAATCTGAGTTGTAACATAAATAAAAAATAGCGCACTTGCAAATATAAGTATGCACTGAAGATATAAAGGCATAGTCAACCTCGCTTCCTGAACCACTGTACAAACACAATGGAAATGCTCATTTTTATCATGTACCGAATAGAATTCAACAGACTAAGATACGAAGTTCCTGCAATGCGCTCATCTATTTTAACCTGAATCTCACGAACCTTGCACTTTCTGTTCAAAAGATATGCCAAAGTATCTGGCTCAGGTCCATAATTAATTTGATTTGCATATTCATTCAGAACAGTCTTACCGTAAAGCCGCATTCCGCTAGTCGGATCTTTTATGTGCCTGAATGTTGTAAGCAGAATCAATGCAGAAATAAGGCGAGAACCAAGCATTCTTGCTGTAAACGGCTTTCTCTCAGTTACAAAACGAGAGCCTATAACAATATCACATCCAGAAGTCTCCATTTCTTTTATCATGGAAGCAATATACTCTGGTCTGTGCTGTCCGTCACCGTCAAACTGAATGGCGGCATCATAACCGTGACGCCAGGCATATTTCATTCCAGTCTGAAAAGCCCCTGCAAGACCAAGATTCACTGGCAAATCAACATAATTATAGCCATTTTTACGGCAAATTTCAGCAGTATTATCCTTTGAACCGTCATTAATGATGACATAATCGTACTGAGAAAAATTAGTTTTTAAATTATTTATAACCCGCTCTATATTAGCACTTTCGTTGTAGGCAGGAATTATAATTAAAATTCGCATTGGAAAATTAGTATAACAGATTATTCAGTATGCTTTCAAGATTAGCAACAGCATTTTACACGCAAAATTTCCGATTATTCCTTTATCTTCCAGCCCAAAAGCCCTTTTCCGTCACTTGAAAATACAAGGCAAACCTTGTACATCCGTTTTCCGCTTACCGCAAAGCGTTCCGAATATCCGTTTGCGTCAATCTGAGCAAGAGCATCATTTACAACAGTTTCAAAATTCTGCCCCTTGTCCATCTTAAGTTCAAAAATAAAAACAGAATCCTTTGTAGCAACAACAACATCGCTTCTTCCTGCTACAGACTGAAGTTCAGAAGCTACGCGACAGCCAGACATGCGGAACATCAGGTGGGTCACAGACTCATAATAATTTTCACACATATTTTTTTTGACTACCGTAGGCAAATCCGCAATTGCAGCCTTTATTATTGAAAGAACTTTGTCAATATTTTTGTTACGCAATGCAATTTTCAGATTGGTAATCTCAAGTCCAAGATCATCATAAGGAACTGTTACAAATTTTTTGAGAAGAATCGTCAAAAATCCATCCTCTATTTCTTTATTTGGGAAATCAAGCGTGTAAAAACGGAACTCCTTTTCAAAATCCTTTATTGTCAAATATCCGCTTTGATAAACTACAGGCAACATATTTTTGCTGTCCGGGTCGTAGTTCTTGAATTGGTCTTCTGTTGCCAGCCTTCCGTTTATGAGGTGTTCAAGCTCCAAAGGCTCATTCTGCAAAGTTTTCACTAAAAATGATGGGGTGCCGCTTTCAAACCAGTATGAACCGAAATCTTTTTCCCTAAAACATTTTAAAAGACAGAATGTATTGTAAACGCCCTCGACATCGTGCGTAAAATGATAACCGTCATACATTGACGCAAGTTTTGCTTTTGTTTCGGAAATGCTCATTTCCTGCTTTTGAGCAAGCACCTGAATTTCTGGTTTAAAATATTCGTCTAACTCAGACTCAGAAATGCCGCAGATTGCCGCATAATCCTGATTCAAGCTTATGTCATTCAGCTGGTTTAATCCAGAGAAGATATTTACGTGACTTATTTTCGTGATTCCTGTAATAAACAAAAAGCGGATGTATTTATCGCAGTCCTTTAGAGGGCTGTAGAAGCTGCGCAGCTCCTGACGGTTCTGCTCCTCGTATTCTGTGTAAAGAGCGTCCAGAATCGGCTTGTCGTACTCATCAATGAGGATAACGACTTTTTGACCACAACTTTCAGAAACATAGCGAATTATATTGGCAAATCGTTCAGCAGGGTCATCACTCTGCCTTTTTACTTTATATTTTTCTTCATTTTCAGTCACAATGGAATTAAGCCTAGCCTTAAGCCTTTCGTTTTTTTCATAGCTGTTTAATCCAAAACTGATTTTTATGACAGGATATTCAGTCCAATTCTTTTCGAGCGTTTCAAGAGCAAGACCTTTAAACAAATTCTTTTTGCCAAGAAAATACGCTTCCATTGTGGAAAGAAGCAGACTCTTTCCGAAACGGCGCGGACGGCTTAGAAAATAAGGCTTTCCTTCCCTTGCGAGTTTGTATATGAGGGCTGTCTTATCTACATAAATGCAGCCGCGGCTGCGTAAATCTTCAAAATCCTGAATGCCAATCGGCAAAAATCTTTCATTCATAGTGGTAGTATAGCATATAATAACTATATTTTTTAAGATACTGTCTCAATTCTGCAATATTTCAGCTGCTTACAAAACAAGTTCCGCCCCTCTTTTCCTAGCAAAGTCCTTAGCTTCTTCAGTTACTTCTTGAGTCGTTCTATTTTGCACTCATGAGTCTTTGATTTCTCATCATAGTTTATTCCGACAAAAAGCAAATCACCAGAGTAATGAGAAAGCGAATCAAAATATTTTTTTTCTCTTATTTGATTCAAGGCCATTCCTGTCCAAAATGTTAAAAAGTGCTTTTTAAAATCTGCGAACCGTGGTATAATTCAATAAGAAACAAAACCACACCACATAAGGATTCGCAGACATGAACAAGTATAACACATTATTCGGACAAATG
>FLNX01001932.1_pt1 | contig 11765 bp, 10 predicted proteins | sample 1140341 | NCBI WGS metagenome assembly FLNX01 (sample SAMEA3878208, study PRJEB12797) | bioreactor metagenome | biome: Moose rumen | place: Sweden | collected 2011-10
GAGAAGGGCTATGTGGTGACGCTGCTGTTCTTCTGGCTCTCAAGCCCTGAGATGGCTATCCAACGGGTTGCGGCGCGCAAAGCCGGAGGCGGACACTCGATTGATACGGATGTGATAATCCGGCGCTACTATGCTGGTATCAAGAACCTCAAGGAGCTCTATAAGGACAGGGTGGATAGTTGGACGATAGTGGATAATTCCACCAACCCGCGATGGATAGTGGCGGACAGTAAGGCCATTTATGACCAAGCGACCTATGACCGTATTATGAACCAAGTGGCTGTTAAGATTAATAACGTACAATAATATATTATAATAAGGTATGCCGGATAATGACAAATATCAACAAGACCTTCAGAAGGGTTTGAAGTTAGCTGAGTACCGCTGGCTGAAAGAGAAGGCCATGAAGAATGAGATGGTGACGCAAGGCGATGGCTATGGTGGAGTGAAAGAGGTGTCTGCGCGTCAGTTGTTTGTTGAAATTTACCATGAACCCGTGCCTGAGTTTTGATGCTGTTAACCAATAAAACTAAAATAATTAACAAACTTTAAACTAACAATCATGAATTTACTTAAGAAATGTAAAACAGTGGCATTCGTCCTTTTGGGCGCTGCTGTAGCTCTTGTTTCTTGTAAAGAGGAGAGTGATGTCCAAGATGTGTGCTCGGATATGGTGAAAACCAGCATGCATAAATCGACTCGTAGTCTTCTTGAAGAGGACAAGGATGCTCAAAAACTCACGGTTTCAGAGTATGAGTTCTTGGGTAATGTAGACGATAACCGTATGGTTTATCGTATTATGACATGGGGGAATGGTGTCTTTGAGGCTAAACATGTAGACACGTTGACCTACGAGTACGGACAATGGGCTCCCGACAACACCTCTTTCACCTTAATCGTAACTCCTGCTAATGACGCTCCTTTCACATTGACCTATTCGGGTAATGCATTTATTGAGCCTAATGGACGCACTTTTGGTGGTCCGTCGACGGACAATATCGCTCGAGTTGAGAAATGGGAGAGCGTACTTGCTACATTACCTAATTCAGAATGGGAAGGCACGTTCAGGGATGAATATGAGGCAGATAGCATCTATGAAGATTCTCTTTATATTCGCCCGATTGTCTTCATAACAGACACCATCAAGGTGTTTAAGGGCAAGATGGATACCCTCAATGCGGATACTACCTGCTATTACAAAATTACGTTGAACCGCGACGAAACGACCTTGGCCAATACTTGCCATTTCTACCAGAAGCAAGTCCGCTCCAAATATAATCGCGAAACAGGTGAAGCAGATGTCTTGGAAGAGCATATCAAAGAGTACGATGGTACATGGTATTTCTCAGCAGTATCTTCTGACAAGAGGTTTGTCCTTGTACTTGTTAGCTCGACTCCTGACGTGGAAGGCAATACGCTCAGTATTTCTCAATATAAACTTGATGCTGCAGGTAATCCAGACGAGTTTCTGCTCGGTGGTGTGACCTATAGACATCCCGTTGTGCCTTAATACACTTAAATCTATAATCTCAAATTATTTGCAACAATGGAAAAGAGTAATTTTAATATATTTCGCACACTCTCACTCATCCTCTTTTTGACAATGGGTGTGGCAGTGTCCTTTGCGCAGATACATGTGTCCGGTGTCGTTTTAGATGATTCTAATGGCGAAACCATAATCGGTGCTAATGTTATTGAGGTGGGCACTACCAATGGTACGATTACCGACTTTGACGGTAATTTCGAGTTAGATGTTCAACCCGGTGCTCAACTCGAGTTCTCTTATATGGGTTATAAAACCCAGATTCTCGCGGCTGCTGCGAACATGAATGTTAAAATGGGTGAAGACTCCGAGCAATTGGACGAAGTGGTGGTAGTAGGTTACGGTGTGGTTAAGAAGAACGATGCTACTGGTTCTGTAACCGCTATTAAACCCGATGAGATGAACAAAGCCATGACGACGACTGCTACCGATATGTTGTCTGGTAAAGTCGCCGGTGTTAACATTGTGACCGATGGTGGTACTCCTGGTGGAGGTGCTACAATCCGTATCCGTGGCGGTTCTTCCTTGAACGCTTCCAATGACCCGCTTATCGTTATTGATGGTCTGGCTATGGATAACAATGGTATCCAGGGTGTGTCTAATCCGTTATCTCTCATTAACCCGAATGATATCGAGACCTTTACGGTTCTGAAGGACGCATCTGCCACCGCCATCTATGGTTCCCGTGCATCTAATGGTGTAATCCTTATTACAACCAAGAAGGGTAAAGCTGGTTCTAAAATGAAGGTGTCTTATGATGGTAATGTCAGCTTTGGTACAGTAATGAAACATATGAGCGTGTTGACCGGTAACGAACTGCGCGCATATGCTACTGCTGCCGGTCAAACAGCTCAATCAAACTACTACCTCATGAATGATGATGTAGATTGGTTCAGCCAGATTTATCGTACCGCTATTTCTACCGACCATAACATTTCGTTGATGGGTGGTGTGAAGAACAAAGTTGTTGATATGCCTTATCGCGCATCGGTTGGTTACACGCTCAATAATGGTTCTGTTAAGAACTCACAACTCCAACGTGTTACCGCTTCTATGAACCTCAATCCTTCATTCTTGGATAACCATTTGAGTTTCAATTTGAACGCTAAAGGTATGTATATCTACAATAGCTATGAACCCGGTATCTCCGGTGCTTACTTGGATAAAGATCCTACTCAACCTATTTATTCCACAGGTGACCTCACCAATATCTTTGGTGATCAAATCCTTGCCGGTGAGACTAATGGTGTTAAGTATTATCTTACCAAAGACGAATTAGACACTTACTGGGACGGTTTCTTCCAACCTCTCGGAACTTCTTCCAGCAAAAACGGTCCGTATGATGATCCTAATTGGATGTACAGCCTTAAGTCTACGGCTAACCCATTGGCACAACTCAAGCACCAGTCTAATACATCTCAAGCCGGTCAATTTGTCGGCAACTTGGAGGCTACCTATAAGATTCATGGTCTTGAGGATTTGGTGCTTCATGCAAACTTCGGTGCTGACTATGCGTTTGGTAAACAAACCAATGTCAATAGCATGTATGGTACCGCTAACCACTATACCGGTTGGAATGGGTCAGAGCAAAAGAAGAAATACAATCTCCAATTCAACTGCTTTGCTCAATATGGTCATGATTGGGAGAAAGCTCAACAGCACTTTGATATTATGGCAGGTTATGAGTGGCAACATTTCTACAACGAGTATAGAGGTTGGGGTAATGGTTTATACCCGCTTACTTATGTCGGCGACGTAACAAGAGCCGGTCAACCTGCTAACTCATACCTTTCTACCGGTGCCGGTGAAAACTACCTCGTTTCCTTCTTCGGACGTCTCAACTACATCGGTTGGAACCAATTGATGATTACTGCTACCATCCGTGGTGATGGCTCCTCTCGTTTCTCTAAAGACCACCGTTGGGGTGTCTTCCCGTCTGTTGCTCTGGGTTGGAAAATCAAAGAGACCTTCCTGAAAGATGTATACTGGGTTAACGACCTCAAACTCCGTCTCGGTTATGGTATCACCGGTCAGCAGGATGGTATAGGTGACTACTCTTATATGCCTACTTACACCCAGACCACAGGTCACACTTCTTACTACCCTGTCGGTGGTACTAACTACGCTACTGAGGACTTCAATACCAATACTGTAGAGATGGTAACGGATGCCAATGGTAATATTCTATATATTTCCGACCGTCCTAACTCCTTCAACCCCAATCTGACTTGGGAGAAGACCACAACCTACAACGTGGGTATCGACTTTGCGTTCCTCAATAACCGTATTTCCGGTTCGTTAGACTACTACTTCCGTAACACAACTGACTTGCTTAACAATGTCAATGTGGCTATGGGTACTAACTTCCGTAAACGCGTTATGTCTAACATTGGTTCTCTCCAGAACCAAGGTCTTGAGTTCACCATTAACGCCGTTGTTCTTGACTATGGTAAGAAATTCAAATGGGATCTCGGCTACAACGTAACTTGGAACCAAAACAAGATTACCAAGATTAATGGAGAAGAAACTATGATTGATGGTACTGGTTATGGTGGTGATGGACTTGGTGGTAAATCTATCACAAAGTATGCTGTAGGATATGCTACCGACGTCTTCTACCTCTATGAGGCTAAAAAAGGTACTCGTTCAGATGGTACGCAATATTGGTATATCGTTGACCAAGACCAGAGTGGTACGATTGACGAGCAGGATAAGGTCTTCAAACAGAGCCCGGTAGCTCCTGTTACTATGGGTTTCCAAACCAAGTTCCAGTTCTACAACTTCGACCTCGGTCTCAGTTTCCGTGCTAATATCGGTAACTATGTATTCAATAATGTTATTGCTTCTCGTCTACAGAACGTTGCTGCCGGTAATCTGGCTCGTGACGGATACTACAAGAACCTCCCGACTGCGGTATTTGATACCTACTATGTTGATGGCTATAATATGAAAATCTATGATGCAGAAGGAAAGAATGAAATCGGCAATGCCGATTACAGTATCACCGACCGCTTCTTAGAGAACGCTTCCTTCCTCCGTTGCGATAACATCACCCTCGGTTACTCATTCAAGGCTAAGAATGTCGACCTCTCAGGTCGTGCATTCTGCACTATCTCTAATCCGTTTGTTATAACCAAGTATTCAGGTCTTGATCCTGAAGTAGGTGTAGGTGGTGTTGATAATTCTATCTACCCGCGTTCTATGACTACGGTTTTGGGTATCAGTCTCCAATTCTAATTACAGATAACTTATAACTAATAACTTAAAAATCAGTATTATGAAAAGTTTGATGAAATATTTATTGATGGCTGGCATCGTTGTTGCGTTCGCATCTTGTGTACACAACTTGGATACCCAACCTATTGACCCCAACTCCTCTACTTCCTTTAATCAAGACCGTATGTTCACGAAGTGCTATTCATGCATGGCGGTCATAGGTCAGTCTGACCCGGGGTCTGACTCCGATGTGGAGGATATTGATGCTGGTACTTCCGGTTTCTACCGTACCATTTGGTACTGCAACGAGCTCTCCTCCGACGAGGCTTGGTGGATTTGGGACGATGCTGAATCTAAACAGCTCTGCCAAACGAACTGGACGGGTACCAACACCATGATTCGTGCCATCTATACCCGTCTGAATCTAGATATTAAGTACTGCAACCACTATCTCACCTATGCCGGTTCTGAGACCCAGGAGGAACAGAATCGTCTGGCTGAAGTGCGTTTCATCCGTGCCCTGCACTACTTCTACCTCATGGATATGTATCTCTATGCGCCCCTCATCACGACTGAGTCAAATGAGTACCCGCATTTCGTGCCACGTCACGAACTCTACTCATGGCTCGTTACGGAACTGGAGGATTTGATTCAAGTTATGCCTACACAACGCGTTTCTAAGTATCGTGTTGATAGGGCAGCAGCGCAACTTCTCTTGGCGCGTATCTATCTCAATGCTGATGTATATAACCAATACAATACGAATTGGGCAGCTAACCAAACATGGCAGAAAGCCTATGACGCTGCTTCCGCTGTCATCAACGATAACCCGCAATACTCGCTTGTGACCGACAATATTACGACTGACTCTGCTTTCGTTTATACCGCGTATCAGCAACTCTTCATGGGTGATAACGATCGTGATGATGTGATGAAAGAAGCTATCTTCCAAATCTATCAAGACGGTATGTATGCTCAGAGTCACGCTACCTCTATGATGTTGATTGGTGCTAACCGCTTGGCGGGTATGAATGCTTGGGGTATTGAGCAGGAGTGGCACTCCATGCGTACATCACCTACTTTGGTGCAGAAGTTCCTCAAACCTGCTAATATCGACAACGCTACTGCCGGTGAAATGGTATATGACGAGTTTGAGATGCCGCGTCAATTAGGTGACGACCGTGCTATTTTGTGCTCCGATGGACTGCAGACCGGTTACACCTTCTCTCTGAAGGGTACACAAGATTTAGGCGATAAACAGTACTTGTTCGACTGCTGGGCAGGACTTAAGTTCACCGGTGTTTATTCCTCTGCCGCACTACCCAAGCTCTCGCCCCGTCAAAATCCTGACTGGCCTGATACCGATGTCCCGATGCTCCGTCTTGCTGAGGCTTATATGATTCAAGCAGAAGCTCTTTTCCGTAAGGGCGATGCAGGTTCTGCGCTCAATATCATCAATAACATCATTCGTGCGCGTGCACACGCCAATCCGCTCCCAACGCTTGATGAAGAGACACTCTTGGACGAGTGGTGCCGTGAGTTCTACTACGAAGGTCGTCGCCGTATCGACCTTGTGCGCTTCGGACGGTACTTCGGTTCTGCTGCTGATTTGCACCGCTATCATTGGGAGGGTCGCATGGGCAAAAACGATGGCTCCAATTTCTTCGTCTCTGGTACACCCGAGTACATGAACTGGTTCCCCATTCCTTCCGAGGATAAACGTTCTAACCCCAACTTCAAAACCGATGTTGAAGGGGATGTCAATAACATTTTTGCTGCCGAAGGCGGTGATGGCTATACCTATTAAAATATTTACTACTAAATATTTAAATTTAATTAACTTTATTACTAACTTTTAATCATTAAATTTTTATGAAAAAGATTTTTGCTATTTTGACAGCTATGCTGTTTAGTGTAGTGACTTTCGCATCTAGAGATGTAGTCCCTTCTGATGAGGTGCTTGCAGAGTATCAAGGTGCGGGTAATTTAGTCGTGTGCATTTATGTACCGGATTCTTTAACTTGCGGCGACAAGATTATATTTACCGGTACCTACAATGGTTGGACCCTTGACCTTGATAAATGTGAATCTTTCGTGCAAGTTGAAGGCTACGATGGTTGGTGGGTTGTATCCGTTACCGATGAAACTGATCCTACTGCCACGGATGGTCTCCAAGGTAAGCCGTTTCTTGTCCTTAATGGAGAAACTAGTTGGAATTACCAAATCGGTGGAGGTACTTTGCTGCGCGGTTCTGCGAGTTTCGTAGATGGTTTTCCAGGAGAAATTGATATCAAAAACTATGATACTTCTGCTCCCGTTGTTTATACAGTTGATAGGTGGAAAACAGTAGGTCTTTGCTCGGCTCCTTTCCATACCTACAAAATCGTTGTATATACCGATGGCTGCGATAATCTTGCTGTTCCCTATATCATTGGAGATTTTAACAAATGGAATGACGCAAATAATCAACCGATTTTCCAACAAATGACAGCTGATCCTGCAAAAAGTCGAGAACTTGGCAGCCCTGTTTACTATTATACTTTCCGTGTTATAGAAGGTTCAGCTTATCAACTATTGAGCGGTTTAGCAGATGCAGATGGGCAGATTGTTGCCCAACCCGCATGGTCTGATATGGCTTATCTTCAAGAGCTCGTAGATGGCACATGGAGTCGTATTAATGGTGGTAGTGATTTGCATACCGGTACTGAAGAGGAAATCGTTTGGGACATCCGTGTAGATACGCTCCGTTGGGCTCGTTGCGCCCCTGAGCATGATTATACTGTAACTGTTGTTTTCCCTGAGATTCCTGAATACATCACCGAACCTGCTTTCATTGGTGGTAATGACTGGACGACCGGTCTTGCTATGACTCAGGTTGAGGGTAATACCTACAAGATCGACGTTACTGCTACTGAAGGTGCCTCATATAAGTTCAAGAATGGTGCTAATGGCGATTGGACCTATCAATTGCAAGTTTATACTCCTGCTGAGGACGAGGATGCTGAAGGCACTTGGAACAATATGGAAAACTTAACCCTTGCTGCTGATGAGGCTGTTAACCATGATTTCTCAGACGCTGACAAGTATCGTTGGACTCCTGAAGTAACCGGTATCGAGAACATCGTTGTCGAGAAAGCTGCTGTGGCTAAGAAGGTTATCGTTGATGGTCAACTCTTCATCATGCATGAAGGTCGCCTCATCAATGTTCTTGGTGCTCAAGTAAAGTAATTCTCACGAACACTTTCTAAGAGAGAGGGGCTTTTCGCCCCTCTTTTTTATGCCCGCCGCCTATCCCCCAAATGCAAATGCTCGATTGGGGGTTACTCTAAGTTCCTGAGCCAGATGGCCATAAAGCGGTCATAAACGATATATCCCTCCTCGGTAGGATAGAGATATTCATCTTCTACCAACCCTGTTATGGCTCGTTGCACGCTACTGGCAGAACGCAGATTGTACTTTTTGATGAACATCCCTGCCATCGGCTGCTTGACTTCACCTTCCTTCGCGACAGCGCGCAGTAAGGTGGCTTGCACTTGCGGCAAATGCCGGTATTGCTTCTTGTAGTCGTCCTCTTCCGACCGGATAATGGTCACAATAGCCTGCTGTACAACGTCTTCCGTGACCTTAGTGTCTATTAGTCGGTAGAGACGATGCAGGATGGCTTGTATGTACCATGTAACCCCATCTGCTATGTCGTATATCTGTCGGAAGATATCCTCGGAGAGCTTCACGTGTCGTTGTGCTAAGAACCGTTGGGCAAAGGCATAGTACTTGCTTTCGTCCAACGCACCGAGGTGCATCCGCTCCGTGCTGCGGTAGAAGGGGTGTTTGGGTGACGAAAACATCACGTCCATTACGTGTTGTTTACTGCCCGAAAAAATGAAGTGCACATTGTGTACTCGCTCCGCCAATGAGCGCAATAGGGCCTCTACATTATCTTCGGGATAATCGCCTATCTGCTGAAACTCATCTAACGCAATGTAGCAATCGACTTGTGCTTGAGCTATGTACCCAAAAATCTCTTCCAATGTCTGTCGGGTGTTCTGTGGTGCATAACTGAGGCTCACTTGGGGCAACCCTGTAAAAGGGTCGACTCCGAATGTCAGTTGTGCACTCCGAAAGAACTTGGTCACAAACCCTTCGGCTTTCTGGAGCGGGGTATCCAGTTGTCCGATGATGGCTTTGCCTAATAGGGTGACCAAGTCACTCAGCGAACGGGTAGGGTAGAGGTCGATATAGAAGCATCGGATAGCACTCTTTTGGGCGTGTACGTGTTGGAAAGTGTGGTGTATCAAACCGGACTTACCCATCCTTCGGGGACTGATGAGGGTGATGTTGGTGCCGTTCTGCATCGACTCGAGTAATTGTTGTGTTTCTGTCTCGCGGTCGCAAAAGTACTCCGGACCTTCATAGCCGTACAATAGAAATGGATTCTCAATCATAGTAGTGGTGTTTGTTGATTACGCATTTTGCGTTACGCAAGTTGCGTAATTTGTTTTCGGGTTGCAAAAGTACAAAAAATATAGCATATTACCAAATAAATAATGGATTTTTTGCTGAAAAGCAGTAAAAAAAGTGCGTTTGAGCAGAAAATCGGCAATCAAACGCACTTACTCTGTGTATAATGTCGTACCTAACCAAAGAAATGATTAGGTACATGGAGTAAATAAACTTATGTGTTAGTGGTTGCTTCTTACATCCCAGAAGTCCGCAATGATTATTTCATCATTTTGAATGAAGTAGAGCATCTTGCTTCTTCCGTGGATGGTTCGCCATCGGTAGATAGTTGTTTGCTTGGAGTCATTCCAGACAACTTCACTCCCATTGGGAAAATGCGAGATATACTCCTCCGCCTCTTTCGTACGCTGTCTGAATAATTTTAACCCCTGCCGACCAAAGTCCCGCAAGATATATTTCGCCACCTCATTCCAACCGCGTGTGGCCTGTTCTGTCCAGATGACTCTCATACAGCAGTTGCGAATGGTGTTTGCTCAAACTCGTCCATCATGCGGTGCGCTGTCTCTTGGGAAACCATTTTCCCCTCTTGAGCCTCGCGGAAAGCAAGTCGCAGACGAGTCTTCTGCTCTTCCGTCGGTTGATACTTACCGGAATGGCGATTGATGTTATCCTGAAGTTCGAGAACCACTTGTTCTTGTTCTTGCAGGGATAGAGTCATCATTACAGCAATGAGACTATTGAGCGTTTCCTGTGCCATGTTGTTCGAAGTGTTTTAGAATTTTCGGTTGCAAAAGTACAAAAAATATAGCATATGACCAAATAATTTTGCGATTTTTTGTTTTTTTTGCCTTTTTGTCATTTTTACGTTGCAATTTGCAAATAAATTTGGAGATGTCATTTTTTTGTTGTAATTTTGCACCGTAATTAGGAGACGCCATGAAAGTATTAACTTATCATCGCTTGTTTTTTGTATCTGCACCACATGCAGATGCTACTTTGGCGCTATTACGCTACCCTGTGCAATAGCGCCTTAGTTTTTTTGTCTTCTCCACCGTGCTGCTCCGCACTATCCGGAGCAAGTGACCTTTGACGTAGTGAAGATAGATTATAGCAGGAACTGCTCTATATTCTCCGGCGTAATGACATCGAATGATGCGTGCGGATATGTTTCCAAGAAAGACTTGGGGCAAGCTGCCTTTCGTGTCGGATTCCATTTCAATTCATACGCATGTAATTGTCCGTCATACTCTTCGAGGTAATCAATCTCTATTTGTGTGTTGGTTCGCCAAAAATAGGACGAACAATAGTGCATGTCGTAATGGTTTTTCTTGAGTCTTTCAGCTATAACGAAGTTTTCCCATAATGCTCCGGCATCATTGCGAAGATTGATATCGCTGAAATTATTGATGATAGCATTTCGAATACCGTTGTCGCAGAAATATATTTTCTTTGAGAATTTCAGTTCGTTACGATGATTGCGAGCATAAGATGGTAACCGGAAAATGATGAAGGCCTGTTCTAAGAGGGAGATGTATGACTCAATCGTCTTGTAGTCCAAATTGCATAACTGCCCCAGTTCGTTGTAGGACACTTGGCTGCCGATTTGGAACGCTAAAGCTTGCAGCAGTTTGACTATGCGATCGGATTTCTTGATCCGCTCCCATGTTAGAATGTCTTTGTATAGGTAACTAGACGAGAGGTTATCTAATAGTAGCCTTTCCAAACCGCTTTGAGACACTACTTCCGGATAGTAGCCATAGACCATTCTGTGCGGAATAAGGCTATGTTCTGCAAAACCATTGGTGTCATTGACCATCTCCTTGTACGAAATGGGAAATAGTTGAAACTCTACTTTGCGACCTGTGAGTGGTTCATTGATTTTATTAGCGAGGTCAAAGGACGAACTGCCGGTAACTATAATTTGCACATCTTTTAGGTTGTCATATATTTGCTTGAGATAGAACCCGATGTTGACAATATTTTGTGCTTCATCAATGATTAGCAAGTTTCGTCCGGCTAAACGGGCCTGAAGGGTTGCGAGAGAGAAGGATTGGAATAGCGATTGCGTCTCTAAGGACTCACCATTGAGGAAGAGAGCTTTTGATTCCGTGCCGAATAACTTGGTAATCAGGGATGTTTTGCCTACTTGCCGAGCACCGTAAATGATTATAACTTTGCGTAGCGGAAGGCAGTTTGTAATGTTTTGTTCCAGTGTACGTGTAATCATAATTCGTAAAATAATAGTTTCGGCTGCAAAGATATAAAAAAAATGCCAATCTGCCAAAAAAAAGTACGATTTTCCGCAAATTTGGTCAATTCTTAGGATTTAATTCCTAAAAATCGACCTATTTTTAGGAATTGACCGGATAAGTCTATCTTCAGTACATGAATTTTAGTGCTGCTCCGCACTATCCGGAGCAAGTGACCTTTGAAATACTGATATAATAACTAAATGCATAATACGCATGTTGCGGATGGTAGCATGATGGTAGCTGTATCTATGCTTTCGGGTACGATTCGGGTACGATGCTCTCAGCATACCCTCCGG
>FLNX01000245.1_pt1 | contig 11722 bp, 10 predicted proteins | sample 1140341 | NCBI WGS metagenome assembly FLNX01 (sample SAMEA3878208, study PRJEB12797) | bioreactor metagenome | biome: Moose rumen | place: Sweden | collected 2011-10
TACTTCGACGATATGAACTCGGACGTGCAGATCACGGGGAAGCGGCACCAGCAGCGATCCGTGGAGGGCTATAACCGTCTGCCGGATGTGTTCACGAAGGAGGACGTGATGCGATGCTTCGGCTATGAGAAGCCTGATTCTGTATCGAAGAAGATAAGGAGGCTTCTGCAAAGCCAGCAGATACAGAAGGTGGATGACGGTGAGCAAGGGCAGTACAGGAAACTGGTTCAGATGATAATCTGATCGGACAATCGGACAAACGGACAAACGGACAAAATGAACAATTAAAAAAGCACAAAATGATGGAAGTAAGTATCAACAAAGATGTAAGACTCTCCGAGCACTTTACATTAGGAGAGATGTGTAAAACGAGTTATCACACGCTGGACGGGAATATCCCGAGCCACGTAGCGATTGAGAATCTGCGGAATCTCTGCGAGGGATGGCTGGAGGATCTGAGGTATTCGTATAATCGGCTGTACGGCGACGGGGAGATTCCCGTAGTGATAAATAGCGGTTATCGTTCACCAGAAGTGAATATGAAGTGCGGAGGCTCGCCTTCGAGCAATCACCTGACGGGCTGCGCGGTGGATATCCGCTGTATGGGGCCGGAGCAGCAGATACGGTATGCGGGGATATTGCTCGACATCGCCGACGGGACACGAAGGGACTTCGACGAACTGATCCTCGAGAAGCGGGGGACGACGTACTGGATTCACTTCGCCGTCAGGCCCAAGGAAAATCGGCGACGTATCAGGTTTGATATGAGATGATCAGACAGTATCAGGACACAAAGGTACCTGACCCCTTTGTGTCCTAGCAGAAGACCAGACAAGCCCAGTCGTGGTCTTCTTTTTGTTGCTCCAGGTGCAGGCCGAGGGTGGCGGCCTTCTCTACGAGTAGGGGGATGTCGGCGGTATAGAAGCCGCTGAGGATGAGACGGGCACCAGGGGCCATCTTCGCGCGGAAGGCGGGCATATCGGCCAGGAGGATATTGCGGTTGATGTTGGCCATTACGAGGTCGAACTGCCCCTCCACCTTGTTTAATATAGTAGCGTCGCCCAGCAGGGAGGTGAAGCGGTCGTCCACGCGGTTGATGACGGCATTGTGGCGGGCATTGTCGACTGACCACTCGTCGATGTCGTAGCCGATGGCGGAGGCGGCTCCCAGTTTGAGGGCACAGATGGAGAGGATGCCCGTGCCCGTGCCGCAGTCGAGGATTCTTAGAGGTGAGAGGTGAGCGGTGAGTGGTGAGAGATATGACAGGAGGGTGGCGCAGACCATACGGGTGGTCTCGTGAGTGCCTGTGCCGAAGGCAAGGTGGGCGTCAATCTCGATGGACAGGTCGCAATTGGCCATCAATGAGTCCTCGGGCAAATGGCGCCCGTCGTGTATGACGAGGCGGTTGTCAATGATAATCGGTTCGAAGCCTTCCTGCTCCCACTGCTCATTCCAGTCGCGATCCTCGGCCTCGCTGACGGTGTAACTGACGGTGATGCCCTCGAAGGGGAAGTCGGCAATCGCTGTCTGAAGGTCTTCTTCGGAGAAGAGAGATTGCTGCACATATCCCTTGACGCCCGTATCCGTCTCTTCGAAGGTCTCGAAGCCTGCATCGCCAGCCAGTGCGCAAATCAGGTCGGCGGCATCGCTGGAGAACGGTGAAATTGTGAATTCTACCTCGTAATATTTCATATCGGATGTTAAATTTTGGTGCAAAATTACAAAAAATAGGGAAAAACCTACCGTTGTTTAGGGTTTTTCCCTAATTTTGCAGTGAAAAAGTGTGTAATTTTGCATCGTGAACAATAAAAACAGAGAAAATATGAAAAGACTACTCCTTATCTCATTGCTCATCGGGGCTCTGCCTCTCGGGATGGCTGCCCAGGATGATGACCTCTACTTCGTTCCGAAAAAGAAGAGCGTAGAGAAGGTGACGGAAGACTACGTGCCCTCTGGCAAGACCTACTATTCAGGGAGCACCCGTAGTGTGGACGACTATAATCGCCGGAAGAGCCATTACGAGGTGATCGACGGTGATTCAACATTGACGGATGTCATCGACTTCAGCGGAGAGATGGGTGTCTATCCTGACTCGCTGACTGACGAGGACTTCGCAGCCACCAGGCAGTTGAACCGTTTCGAGGGCTATGAACTCAGCGACAACTCCGCCTACTGGGCTGGCTATCGTGACGGTCGCTACGACTGGGGCTGGCATTCGCCGTTCTACTATAGCCGTTACGGCTGGTACGACTATTATGGCCCTTGGGGCTACGGCTGGTACGATCCCTGGTACTACGGCTATGCTGGTTGGTACGGCTGGTATGATCCCTGGTACTACGGCTGGGGCTATCCTTGGCATTACGGCTGGAACTATCCCTACTACTATGCCTGGGACTATCCCTACTATTATGGTGGCGGCGGTGGTGGCAGACTCTACGCCAGTCGCAGCAATACAGGAACCATCAACCACTACGCTGGCACGATGAGTGGCCGCAACTATGCACCTCGTTCATCGTATGCTTCCGCTGGCAGCAGCAGGGGTAGGGCAACGGCCTCTCGTCTGGGTGCCACCAGACAGAGCAGCCTGAGGAATCGTAGCGTGAGCGGGCATCAGTCCTATAGCCGCAACAGCAGTTACACCAGCGACCGCTCGTATAGCAACAACTCGAGCAGTTTCAACAATCACTCCAGTTACTCCAGCAGCAGCGGTTCCTCTGGCGGCAGTTTCAGCCGTAGCAGTGGTGGCGGCTACAGCGGAGGCGGTGGCGGCGGCCGTGCAGGTGGCAGTCACGTGGGCTCTCGCCGATAAGTGAATCATCAAGTAAAAAAGATTAAATTCCTAAGGATTATGAAGAAGATATTTATGGCAGCCTTTGCGCTGGCAGCAGTTCTGCCTGCGGCTGCACAAGATACGTATGAAAGTGCCCGTCTGCTGGGCAGCGACCTCAACGGTACGGCCCGCTACGTGGGTATGGGTGGTGCGATGGATGCCCTGGGTGCTGACATCTCCACCATCGGGACTAACCCTGCTGGTATCGGTCTCTTCCGCCACTCTATGGCGAGTGTGTCGTTCGGCCTCCAGTCGCAGCAGGATGCCAAGGAGTTCGACGGGCTGGGTAAGACGAATATGAGTTTCGACCAGGCGGGCTTCGTCTATACGATGCGCGTGGATCGCAACAAGTTCGTGAACTTCGGATTCAACTATCATAAGAGCCGCAACTTCGACCAGATACTCTCGGCAGCCAACAGGATGCGCGACGTGTCATCGAACCTGCTTACGCTGGAGAAGAACAACAAGGGCTACTATGAACTGGATCTGGACAAGAACGGCAATTTCGTGGGCTACGTGCCTGGTGGCGACGATATGGCCCTGACCTATAGCCAGTTGGACGACCTGAATGCGAACAACCTGTCGGATGATGAGGTCTATACCGATGACAATGGCCGCGAGCAGATCTGGCCTGTCTATAACGGTATGGCTGCCGATGAGTTCACTTTCGACCGTGCCCATCGCGGCTGGATCAGCGACTTCGACTTCAACCTGAGTGGTAACGTGAATGACCGTTTCTACTGGGGACTGACAGTGGGCATTCACGACGTGAACTACAAGGGCTACAGCGAGTATAGCGAGGGTCTGCGATTCCTCTCTGGTGAGGATGGTGGCATCGTCAGTTATGGTGACCAGCGCGAGATCAAAGGAACGGGTATCGACGTGAAGGCAGGTATCATCTTCCGTCCCGTGGAGGCTTCTCCCTTCCGCATTGGTATGTCTGTGGCCACACCGACCTGGTACAGCCTGACATCCAGCAACGTGACAGGCATCGAGAACCAGAGTGCCCTGGGAGAGCGTTATGACCTCCTTTCGCATCAGTGGTACTACACTGAGAGCGGTGATATCTCCAACAGTTATGAGTTCAAGTACTATACCCCCTGGAAGTTCGGCATCAGCCTCGGCCATACCATCGGCACGAACCTGGCCCTGGGTGCAGGCTTCGAGTACTCAGACTACAGCGCCAGCAGGAACCGCATCAACGACGGTCGCTACTACGACTGGCATTACGATGACTACTATGATGAGTCGCATACCGACCAGCCGATGAAGGCCAACACGGAGCGCTCGCTGAGCGGTGTCTCTACCTTCAAGGTGGGTGCAGAGTTCAAGCCCGATCCCGCAGTCTCTGTCCGTCTGGGCTACAACTACGTGACACCTGGCTACAAGAAGGACGGCGTGCGCGATATGACGATTCAGTCGAATGGCGTCAGTTATGCCTCCACCACCGACTATACCAACTGGGAGGGCACGCACCGCATCACGGCTGGTCTCGGCTTCAAGGTGGGCGGTATGAACATCGACCTGGCCTATCAGTACAGCGGCACCAATGGTAAGTTCTATCCCTTCCAGCCGAACATCACGGGCAGCGTGGATGCGACGGACGTGAGCAATAAGCGCCATCAGTTGCTGCTGACGCTCGGCTATACGTTCTAATAATGAATAATGATTGAATAAAAATGCGGCTGGATGCAAATTCAGCCGCATTTATTTGTTTATTCGGCTGAAAAGTAGTACCTTTGCGGAAATTATTCTAAAACCAAGGTAAATATGAAGAAACTGTTATTGGGAGACGAGGCTATTGCCCAGGGTGCCATCGACGCAGGCCTGAGCGGAGTCTATGCCTATCCCGGCACTCCTTCTACGGAGATTACGGAGTATATCCAGGAGTCGCCCATTGCCAAGGAGCGGAACATCCATCGCCGCTGGTCTACCAATGAGAAGACCGCTATGGAGGCCGCGCTCGGTATGTCGTATATGGGCAAGAGGGCACTGGTGTGTATGAAACACGTAGGTCTGAACGTCTGTGCAGACCCGTTTGTGAATTCAGCGATGACGGGCACGAACGGTGGACTGATCGTGCTGGTGGCCGATGACCCCTCGATGCACTCATCGCAGGACGAGCAGGACTCACGCTTCTATGCGAAGTTCGCGATGATTCCGACGCTGGAGCCCAGCAGTCAGCAGGAGGCATACGATATGATGCAGGAGGCATTCGACCTCTCAGAGCAGTTGCACCTGCCGATCCTGATGCGCGTCACCACCCGTATGGCCCACTCCCGTGCCGTCGTCGAGTTGGTTGACGAACCACGTCAACAGAATGAATTGAACTACGATGCCCAGGCCTCGAACTGGGTGCTGCTGCCCGCCTTTGCCCGCAAGCGCAATGTCGTGGTGACAGGCCAGCAGCCCATCCTTGAGCAGATGGCTGTCGACAGCAAGTATAATCAGTATATCGATGCGCCTGACCATAAGTTGGGTATCATCGCCAGCGGCATTGCCTACAACTACTTGATGGAGTGCTATCCTGACGGCTGTCCTTACCCCGTGCTGAAGATTTCGCAGTATCCGATACCGAAGAAGTTGATCCGTCGTATGACTGACGATTGCGAGTATGTGCTGATTGCCGAGGAGGGTCAGCCCTTCATCGAGGATCAGGTGCGTGGCGTGATGCCTGGCAATGCAGTCATCAAGGGTCGCCTGACGGGTGAACTGCCTCGTACGGGTGAACTGAATCCCGACTTCCTGAAGAAGGCCTTAGGTATCGAGAGCAGTGAGAGTTATGCCCCCTGTGAGGACGTGACCCCACGTCCGCCTGCACTCTGTCAGGGCTGCGGCCACCGCGATGTGTATACGGCCCTGAACGAGGTGCTGCGTGAGTATCCCAATGCCCGTGTGTTTGGTGATATCGGCTGCTATACGCTCGGCTTCCTGCCGCCGTATAAGGCCATCCACTCTTGTGTGGATATGGGTGCTTCGATCACGATGGCCAAGGGTGCTGCCGATGCGGGCCAGTGGCCTTCGGTAGCCATCATCGGCGACTCTACCTTTACCCATTCTGGTATGACGGGCTTGCTCGATGCCATCAACGAGAATGCTGACATCACCGTCATCATCAGCGACAACCTGACCACCGCTATGACAGGCGGACAGGATTCGGCTGGTACGAATAAGTTCGAGGCCATCTGTAAGGGACTGGGTCTCTCTGAGGATCACCTGAAGGTGGTGAACCCCATCCCCAAGAACATGCCAGAGATTACGGCCGCCATCCGTGAGGAGATCAACTATCACGGTGTGAGCGTCATCATCCCGCGTCGTGAGTGTATGCAGACGTTGCAGCGTCATCTGAAACAAAAGAAAGCAAAGGAGGCACAGAAATGAAAACAGATATCATCTTATGTGGCGTAGGAGGACAGGGTATCCTCTCTATCGCAACCATCATCGGCGAGGCCGCTATGAAGGAGAATCTTTATATCAAGCAGGCTGAGGTGCACGGAATGTCTCAGCGCGGCGGCGATGTGCAGTCGAACCTGCGCATCTCGAGCAATCCCATCTCGAGCGACCTGATAGCCTTGGGTGGGGCTGATGTGATCATCTCGATGGAGCCAATGGAGGCGCTGCGCTATCTACCGTTCTTGGCGAAAGACGGTTGGATCATTACTTCGAGCACACCTTTTGTCAACATTCCCAACTATCCTGATATCGAGACGATTAAGGCTGACTTGAATAAGGTTAAGAATGTCATCGTACTCGATATCGAACAGGCTGCCAAGGACAATGGTGTGCCTCGTTCGGCCAACGTCATCCTGCTGGGTGCTGCCCAGAAGGCTCTCGGCATCGAGTACGACAAACTCGAAGATGCCATCCGTCGTGTCTTCGGCCGCAAGGGTGAGGCTATCGTCGAGGCCAATATCAAGGCGCTTGCCATTGGAAGGGAGGCACAGAAATGAAAGAAACCCCTATAAAGAAAGAGGTCGTTGATGGACTGGTGGCCGAACTTGGTATCAAGGACTTTGCCAAGGCCACTATCCGCGAGGTGAAGCAAGTGGCTGCGAAGGCTGAGAAGGCGAGTGGGGTAGAGTTCATCAAGATGGAGATGGGCATTCCTGGTCTGCCTGCCGCTCAGGTAGGTGTCGATGCTCAGATCAAGGCTTTGAAAGACGGTATAGCCCACTCTTATCCTGACATTCAGGGTGCGCCTGTGCTGAAGGAGGCTGCCTCGCAGTTTGTGAAGGCTTTCATCGGTGTGGATATCAATCCTGAGGGCTGTATCCCCGTCAGCGGCTCGATGCAAGGTACGTTTGCGTCGTTCCTCACCTGTTCACAGCGCGACAAGCAGAAGGACACGGTGCTCTTCATCGACCCAGGCTTCCCCGTGCAGAAGATGCAACTCGAGGTGATGGGCGTGAAGTATCAGACCTTCGACGTCTACGATTTCCGTGGTGAGAAACTCGGCCCCAAGTTGGAGAGTTATCTCTCGAAGGGTAACATCTGCGCCATCGTCTACTCTAATCCCAACAATCCCTCGTGGATCTGTCTGCGTGAGGAAGAGTTGCAGGTGATTGGCGAACTGGCCACGAAGTATGATGCCATCGTGATGGAAGACCTCGCTTATTTCGCTATGGACTTCCGCAAGGATCTCTCGAAGCCCTTTGAGGCACCCTATCAGGCTACCGTTGCCCGCTATACAGACAACTATATGCTGCTCATCAGCGGCTCCAAGGCATTCAGTTATGCTGGTGAGCGTATCGGCGTGACCTGCATCTCCAACGCCTTGTTCCATCGCCACTTCGATGCACTCTCTGAGCGTTATCAGGGACTGCCCTTCGGCCCTGTGTTCTCCACCCGTATGCTCTATGCGCTGAGTTCTGGCACGAGCCACAGCGCACAGTTTGCGATGGCGGCGATGCTGAAGGCTGCTACGGACGGTTCCTACGATTTCCGCCGCGAAATCAGCGTCTATGGCGAGCGGGCCAGGAAACTGAAGGAGATTTTCTGCCGCCACAACTTCTATGTGGTCTACGACAAGGATCTCGATGAGCCTATTGCCGACGGCTTCTACTTCACCATCGGCTATCCCGGAATGACGAGCGGCCAGTTGGCCCACGAACTGATGTACTACGGTGTCTCAGCCATCTGTCTGATCACCTGTGGTTCAGAACAGGAAGGCTTGCGCGTCTGTACCTCCTTCATCGAGGATCATCAGTATGATCTCCTCGAAGAACGGATGAAGATATTCGCAGAGAACAATCCCCGCTAAAAAAGATAAATCCCTGATGACTCGAAAGTTATCAGGGATTTTCTTATCTCATTCATCGTCGATGGCAACCGTCGTGAACTTGAAGTCGTTCTCGCTTAAATAGCGGATGTCATACCTGCCCGCATTCTTCTCGGCATACAGTTTCTTCAACTTCAGGTATTTCTTCTCGGCATCCTTCCTGTCCTTGCCGAAGGAAACGACACAGGTGCGATGCGGCATCTTCAGTTTCTCGGCAAAATAGTTGCGCAACTGGTTGGAGTATTCACTGCGGCCTACCAGGAACTCCGTCTTGCTGTCGAAGCGGACGCTGTCGACCTCCTGGATATCCGTAAAGTAGACCACCGAGTCGGTAAAGTTGGCGATAAATCCGAAGAGATAGGCCTTCGGCTTGATGACCGTCTTGGCACCCGCTGCTGAAGGCAGAAGCGCTGCCATCAGGAGGGCCATCATAGTGTATTTCAGAATTCTCATCTTTTTATCCTAAATATGTTTTTAATATTTTGTTGTTCGTTGTGGTACGGAGGCGGCGGATGGCCTTCTCCTTGATTTGGCGGACGCGCTCTCGGGTCAGTCCGAACTTGGTGCCGATCTCCTCGAGCGTCATCTCTGGCTGGTTGATGCCGTAGAAGGCCTCCACCACGCCTCGCTCACGGTCGTTGAGCATCTTCAGGGCCTTGTTGATCTCGGCTTTCAGCGACTCTACCAGCAGGGCGCGGTCTGCCATTGGCGCATCATCGTTCACCAGCACGTCGAGCAGGCTGTTGTCCTCGCCGTCCACGAAGGGGGCATCTACCGATACGTGGCGATTGCTGACACTCATCGCCTCGTCGATCTTGTCCTCTGGCAGATCCAGATGCTCTGAAATCTCCTCTATCGAGGGGCGGCGCTCGTTCTCCTGCTCAAACTTGTTGAGTACCTTGTTGATCTTGTTGACTGATCCCACCTGATTCAGCGGCAGCCTCACGATGCGGCTTTGCTCGGCAATGGCCTGGAGGATGCTCTGACGGATCCACCACACGGCATACGAGATGAACTTGAAGCCGCGCGTCTCGTCGAATTTCTCAGCCGCCTTGATCAGTCCCACGTTGCCCTCATTGATAAGGTCGGGTAGGGACAGCCCTTGGTTCTGATACTGCTTGGCTACAGAGACAACGAATCGCAGGTTGGCCTTTGTCAGCCGCTCCAGAGCCTTGTGGTCTCCCTTGCGGATGCGCTGGGCCAGTTCCACTTCTTCTTCCACTGAGATCATCTCCTCCTTACCGATTTCCTGCAGGTATTTGTCAAGGGCTTCACTCTCGCGGTTTGTGATTGATCTGGTTATCTTCAGTTGTCTCATATTCGTTTTTTGTTTTTAGCCGAATGCAAAGTTATGACAAAAAAACGGAATCACCAAAAAAATAGCCACGAATTTTCACATTCGTGGCCGTTTTTTATATTTGCAGCGAATTTTTCACTCTTCACTATTCACTTTTCACCATTCACTCATCCTCCAGAGGCACTGCGAAGTAGCCTTTCTTGCCTGTCGGATAGATACCCTGGATGTAGAGCACGGGCTCCTTCGACTTCGAAGCGTCCTTCACGATCTTCTGCAAGTCGTCAATCGACTTCATCGGCTGGTCGTTGACGCGCTGGATGATGAATCCCTGAGGCACGCCAGCATCCTTCAGTTTGCCACCGCTGATCTTCATCACCTGCAGGCCGTAGCCGATGTTCAGTTGCTCCTTCTGTGAGTCGGTCACTGCGCGGAACTGTCCGCCGAGTACGTCGAGGTCAGCATCCTTCACCACCTTCGTGTTGCCCTTCTCGTTCTTGAGCGTCAGCGTAGCGCTCTTCTTGTTCTTGTTGCGCAGATAGTTGATGGTGATCTTGTCGCCTGGGCGCTTCTGGGCGATGATGTTCTGCAGTTCACCGAACTTGGTCACCTTCTGGCCATCGATGTGCGTGATCACGTCACCCTCCTTCAGTCCGGCAGCCTCTGCGGCACCGTCCTCAACGACCTTGGCCACATAGATACCTTCCATCGTGCCGAGATCAACCTCGTTGCCCTTCTCCTTCTCTGCATCCACATAGACGTTCACGTCAGAACCCTGGATGCCGATCATCGCACGCTGCACGTTGCCATATTTCTTCAGGTCGTCCACCACCTTATTCATAATAGTAGTGGGGATAGCGAAGCCGTAGCCGATGTTAGAGCCGGTCTGCGAATAGATCATCGCGTTGATACCGATCAGGGCACCTGCTGTATTCACGAGGGCACCGCCAGAGTTTCCCTGGTTGATGGCGGCATCGGTCTGGATCATTGATGATACGCCCTGTCCCATCGAGCGGGCCTTGGCTGATACGATACCAGCCGTCACGGTGTTGTTCAGTCCGAGCGGGTTACCTACGGCCAGCACCCATTCGCCTACCTTCACGTCATCACTGTTGGCAATCTGGATGGCAGGCAGGCTCTTGCCGTCGATCTTGATGAGGGCCAGGTCGGTGGTGGCGTCAGCACCGATGATACGGGCTGAATACTCCTTGTTGTCGTTGAGGGTCACCATCAGTTCGTCGGCACCGTCCACCACGTGGTTGTTGGTCACGATATAGCCGTCGGCAGAGATGATCACGCCCGATCCTGCTGCCACGCGCTTCGGGGTCTGCACTTGGCGCTGGCGCTTGCCGCCGTTGCCCTGTCCGCGTCCGAAGAAGCCGCCGAATGGGTCACTGAAGAAGTCCTCGAACGGGTCGGAGTACTCCACGGTCTGTACTTTTGAGTTCTGGGTGTTCTTGATGTAGACCACGCAGGGCAGCGCCTTCTCGGCTGCGTATGTCAGGTCTACGGGTTGTCCTGCTGCTGTCACTGATGCGACGACTGGTGCGGGACTTGGGGTGTTGGCTGCATTGGTCTTGTTGAAAGCCACTACAGAGAGTGCGAGGGCTACCACACATACGGCTGGGGTAGCGACGTTAACAATCTTTTTCATATTTGCGTTCATTTTGATATATATTTTTAGTTCATACTCTTTTGGGAGCGTTTCTCCCGTTACTTCTCGAAATCGAGTGCAAATATAGGGTCATTTTTTCGGATACTGACAATTTGTCACTAATATTTGTCCCAATTTAACACTTCGCCCCCCATCCTTAACGGCTGTTTGCGTTTAACACTTCAATTCTTAAAAGGTTGACAAATTTAAGAATTGAAGCGTTACTTAGTTGAGTATGTTTAATTAAAGTCGGCAGTTGCCTCTATTCTAAAGCACTGAGGATCTGCTCAAAGGTTTCCTTGGCCCAATTAAGGTCACGTCCCACGCTCAGATGGATGAGTGGCGCGTGGTCGAGGGTCGTATTGAGGATGATCTGATAGGCATTCTCCGTATAGGGCACGGCGGCATTGTTGAAAGTGGCGCTGACGATGGCTTGACTTTCAACAGGCTCGCCCTCAATGATCCAGATACCCTTGGCCTTGTAGACGGCAATCACGCTATTGGCCTCGCTGCCTCTGATCGGATCAAGGATAATCAGTTCGTCGGCCTCGCCGTATTGGTCGAGAACCGTCTGCACGTCCTTCCGTCCCTGCCTCTCTGGAGCAGCCTTGCGCCTCCTCTTGTCGATGATGACAGAAGCGATGATGAGTATAATAATAAAAGGTA
>FLNX01003687.1_pt1 | contig 11711 bp, 6 predicted proteins | sample 1140341 | NCBI WGS metagenome assembly FLNX01 (sample SAMEA3878208, study PRJEB12797) | bioreactor metagenome | biome: Moose rumen | place: Sweden | collected 2011-10
AGGGGAGGTCTCGGAGGCCTCGGAGGCCTCGGAGGCCTCGGAGGGCTCGGAGGGCTCGGAGGGCTCGGGGGGCACAGCTATAGGCTCTGCAAAGCCTCGGCAGCACCTTCGTGACCGTTTTCGGCAGCTATGGCAAGCCACCGCTTGGCCTCCTTCTTGTTCTTCTTCACACCGGTACCGTTGCTGTAGAACATACCGATGATGTAGCAGCTCTGCAAATCGCCGTTTTCGGCCGACTGTAGGAACCACTTGGCGGCCTGCTCATCGTCCTCCTTGACATATATGCCTTGAGCATAGCAATAGGCCAACAAACGCATGCCCCATGCCGATCCTCGATCGGCAGCCTGCGTATAGAGGTTGAAAGCCTTGCGCGAGTTGAGCACCACGCCCTCGCCCTCCTCGTACATCAGGCCCAGGCGGCACATGGCATCGAGGTTGCCTTGGTCGGCAGCCATCTGGTACAACTCGGCGGCACGCTTGAGGTCTTGGGGCACACCGGTACCCTCACGGTACGAGTTGGCCAGCCGCCGCATAGCGGTGACCGAACCTGCCTCGACAGCACGCTCGTACCACTGCAGAGTGACAAGAGTGTCGCGTTCCACGCCGACACCGGCGTTATACAAGGCAGCAATGTTCAACATAGCCTGCGTCGAGCCAAGTTCGGCAGCACGCCGGGTGTACTGCACGGCGAGTGCAGTGTCGGCCACACAGCCGAGACCTTTCAGATAGGCATAGCCAAGAAGCATGTATCCATCGGCACGCTGCCAATCCTCGGCAGCGTGCGAAGCCATCGCGAACGCCTGTTCGGGGTTGGCGTCGACGACGTTGCCGTTCTGCAAGGCTCTTGCCACCTCGACATAGGCGTCTTGGCTGCCATTGCGGGCAGCAGACATATAGTAGCTCAGAGCCCCTTGGTAGTTGCCGCGGGCATCCTGGTATACGCCCATCATATAGTCGCCACGCGGGTCGTCCTGTTGCGAAGCGGCATAGTAGTAATACATAGCACTGTCCCTATCCTTGAGCATCCCTCCACGGCCATAGTAGTACATGTCGCCCATCTGCGACAATGCCCAGCCGCTCTCATTGTCGGCTGCACGACGCAGATAGGGTATGGCGACAGCCGTGTCGGGGGCGGTGCCGATACCCTGCAGATAGACCTGCGACATAGCTATCTGCACACCGAAGTTGTCGGGTTCCATTTCGGCAGCACGATAGTAGAGGGCCAGTCCAGCGGCGGTGTCGGCAGGCAGGTACTGTCCCTCGATAAGCTTTTCACCATAGGTGAGCATGGCTGTGATAATGCCGGCTTCGGCACCTTTGCGCAGCACGTCGATGGCGGACGACGTGTCGCCCATGTCGTCGTAGTAGGAGGCCAGACGCAGAACAGCCACCTCATGGCCTTCGTCGACCAGCTGCTGGTAGATGATGCGGGCACTGTCGGGGCGTTCGGGTACTCCGGCACCTTCGATGTAGGCACGGGCCAGCAGCATGGCTGCATCCTGGTTGCCGCCAGCCATAGCCTTCTTGAGCAGGTCGGCACCACGCCGCATGTCGGCCGGACTCTGTTCGCCGATGGCACCATAGAGCCACATACGTCCCAGCTTATAGTCGCCCTCGGGCAAGTCGGCACGTTCGTAGTAGCCGGCAGCTTTCTTGTAGTTATCCATACCGCTGTACACGTCGCCAAGGCTCACAAGACACTCGTGCGAGCCGGCCTTGGCGCCCTTCTCCAACAACGCGATGCCGGGCTTCTGTTCGCCGCTCACGAGGTAGGTGTATGCCTTGTTGACGTAGGCATCGGTGTAGCCCAAGGCTATGGCCTTGTCAAAATGACGGAAGGCGCTGACAGTGTCGCCCTGCCAGAGGCATATCTTGCCGGCCTCGACAAGGTCGGCAACACTGCCACGGCGTGCCGACTCGATAAAGTATGCCTTGGCACGGTCGAAGTCTTCGCCGGTGTCCATACGTCCGTAGAGATAGCATCGGGCCAGGAAGTCAGGCACATTGTCGTCCTGCATCCTGTAGGCGATATCGGCATAGTACCTGGCAGAGTCGGTATAGCCTTGGTTAAGCTTAAAGATAGCCATCTGCGTGAAACTTGAGGAGACACCCTTGCGGATTCCGAGACGGTAGTAATGCTCGGCTTTGGCCGAATCGCGCTCGGTGAAAGAGCCATAGATATACGATGATGCAAGATGGTCGTAGTTGTCAGACCCTGGAGAGTCGCCGACACGCAACAGTATTTCGCGCATACGTGCAGTGTCGCGTATGACGCTGTCGAGACTGCCGGAACGCATACGGTATTCCAACATCAGCAGAGAATGATTTTCCTTGCCATACTTGTCTTTGAGGCGGTCCAGGTCAGCAAAGGCAGCTTGTTCGTCGGCGGTGCAGCCCCATCCGAAACAGCGCCATACCATAGCGTCGCAAGAGGCTTCAAAGTTGTCGATAGCGACACCCTTGTCAATCCATTTCCATCCCGTCTTGAAGTCATTCTTCAGGCCGGCATAGTATGAAGCCATAAGGCTGTATTTCCTCGTGGTGCAGTTCTCTGGCATACGCTTGATGAAGTAGAAGGCACGGTCGGGGTCGTAGTCGACACTGTCGTCGCCATAGAGGTACTCTTGCGCCAGTGCGCTGATTGCAGACTGAGAGCCCTTGGCAGCAGCCTCGTTCAGCATGGCCAGTGCCTTGGTGTAGTTGCGCGGCACTCCGACACCTTCCTGATAGCAGTAAGCCAGACGCGCCAGTCCGTTGGCCGAACCGGCATCGGCAGCCTCGCGACTGAGTCGCAGCGTCATCGCCGTGTCGTTGCCAAGTGCACTGTAATATCTGTAATAGTAAGCAAGTGTCGCCTTGGCATCGGCATCGCCGGCAGCCACAGCCTTACGCACCAGTTCTACAGAGCGTGCCGTGTCGACGGGGACGCCGTGTCCTGCGTCGTAGCATCGTGCCAGTTCCAGCATTGCCTTGGTGTCGCCGGCATCGGCTTTCTTCTGCAGTTTGGCCGCATCCTGTGCCGCCACACACAAAGGCAGCACTGTCAGCATCAGTACTAAAATCTTCTTCATAATCTATTGTTGGTTTCTATAGAAGTGTCCTTAAGAACTTCTAAAATATCTCCTTTATCGTCTGACGTTGTCCGCCGACGAAGATACTGTCGCCCACATGTTTGCCTTTAAGTGCAGCGAACACCGGTGTCTGCGCCGACACGGCGAACCACACCTCGACAGGGCTTACCGTCATGAACTTGCCGGCGCCGATAGCGATCAGGTAGCGGCTGCTGTCGGTCACCACGCAGGCACCATGTTCGGCCACGCCGAAAGGCGGAAGACGCAAAAGGTCCTGTAGGGCGCGTATGCCTGCCATCGCGTTGCTGTACTGGCGGGCATACATATCGCGGCTACGCATCATCTTGGTGCGGTAGCTGTCATAGCGGTCCACATTGGCACCATAGTCGTTGCTTTGTTGCTGGGCCGAGTCCATCTCCTGTTTGGCAATAGACGCAATATGCTCCTGCTGTTCGATGCAGGAGCATATCACTCGTCTACGTTTCTCTTCACTGGTCATACTGGCTAAAGATATTACAACATCTAAAAAGACGAAAAGAACGAAAATGATTTTAGTGTTTTCCGTGTCTTTCGATGTAATTATAAAGATATTATAACATCTAGAAAGACGAAAAGAGCGAAAATGATTTTAGTGTTTTCCGTGTCTTTCGATGTAGTTATGATGCATCTAGATTATCTAGTTCTTCCGGGGTACACCTTCAGGGCTTCTTCGAGGCAACGCATGGCTTTCTTCAGGTCTTCGATGCAGATGCAGTATGTGATACGTGCCTGATGGCGTCCGCGTTCGGGGTCGACATAGAAGCCCGTGGCGGGAGCCAGCATGACGGTAGCACCATTGTAGTTGAAGTCGGTCAGCAGCCACTGGCAGAACTTGTCGCTGTCGTCGACCGGCAGGTCGATGACGGTATAGAAGGCGCCCTTGGGCATGGGGCAGAAGCATCCGGGAATCTTGTTGACACCCTCGACGATGACGTTGCGGCGTGCCACATACTCGGACTGCACCTTGTCAAAGTACTCCTGCGGTGTGTCGACAGCCGCCTCGCCGAATATCTGTCCGAACGAGGGGGGCGACAGACGTGCCTGAGCCAGACGCATGGCGATGGCGTAGACCTCGCTGTTGCGCGTCACCATGCATCCCACACGGGCACCGCAGGCACTGTAGCGCTTGCTGACCGAGTCGAACAGTATGGTGTTGCGTTCCAGCCCTTCGAGCTGCATGACGCTGACGTGCTTGTGGCCGTCGTAGCAGAACTCGCGGTACACCTCGTCGGCAAACAGGAACAAGTCGTATTTCTTCACCAGACCGGCCACCTTCAGCAGTTCCTCGTGGGTGTAGAGATAACCCGTGGGGTTGTTAGGGTTGCATATCATGATGGCCTTGGTGCGCGGTGTGATGACCTTTTCAAACTCCTCGATGGGAGGCAGTGCGAAGCCCGTCTTGATGTCGCTGGGAATAGTGACAATCTTGGCATCACAGAGCTTGGCGAAGGTGTTGTAGTTGGTGTAGTACGGTTCAGGGATGACAATCTCGTCGCCCGGGTTGAGGCACACGGTGAAGGCCATCTGGAGAGCCTCGCTGCCGCCCGTGGTGACCAGTATCTGGTTGGGTGTCACGTCGATGCCGTGGCGGTGGTAGTAGTTGCAGAGAGCACGGCGATAGCTGGGTATGCCGGCAGAGTGGCTGTACTCCAGCACACCGTTCCACTGCGGCAGCTCGCGGGCAGTGTCGGCCAAGGTCGCCAGGGCCGCCTTGGGAGTCTCTATATCGGGCTGGCCTATGTTCAGGTGATACACGTGGATACCACGCTCTTTGGCGGCATCGGCAAACGGAACAAGCTTACGTATTGCCGACTGCGGCAACATCAAGCCTTTTTCTGAAATCTTGGGCATATTTATGTTTTTTTCTCCGGCAGATTGGAAAAGATTTTAAAGGAACCAATAGCGTTGGCCTCTTTCTTTTCCAATCTTTTAAAATCTGATTGAGATAAGAATGCTGTGCCGCCACGGATGTCGCGCATCTGCTCTTCGTCGGGCTCCAACAGATTCTCTCTCTTCTTCCTATTTCAACGGTTTGGGACCTTCGACGTTGACGTCGACAGGTTTGGCATCCAGGTCGGTGGAACGCATACGCACGTCGGCAGGCTTGGTCTGCGGCTGGGCAGGCTGGGCGGCAGGCTGCTGTTCGGCCTTCACGTTACCCTTGATGCGGAGCACCACACGAGGGTTGTCGACAGCATTGCTTGTGACGGTGACGGTCTTAGAGAAACCACCCACATTGTTGGTGTTGTAGTGCACCTTGATGACACCGCTCTGGCCGGGCATGACCGGCTTCTGGGTGAAGGTCGGCGTCGTACATCCGCACGAGGGTTTCACATTCTGCAGGATGAGCGGCTCGTTGCCGTCGTTCCAGAACTTGAACTCGCAGTCGCCGTTGCCACCCTTCTCGATGGTGCCATACTGGTGTTCCATCTCCTCGAAACGGATCTTGGCGCCGTTGGCGGGGACCTCCTGCGTCTGGACATTCTGTGCGCCTGCAACAGTACCCATAAGGGCAAACAGGCAGATTAAAGCTAGCTTTTTCATGTTATTGATGTTTTAAGTTTGACATGCAAAATCGGCTGCAAAATTACTAATTTTTTAGTACACGGAGAAAAAATTTTCTTGCACTCAGGAATTAATAGTTTTTAGCATACCACAAAAACATAACACATCAACGTACCACCAGTTTAGCCACGATGGTGCCGCTGGCGGTGACGAGGCGCACAAAGCAGGTGCCCTTGGGGAGCGAAGAGCGAGGTATCAAGAGCGACGAATCGACCCTCGTCGAGGGAACTACCACACGGCCTGTGAGGTCGAGCACGGTAAGCAGGCCGGGATACACGGTGGTGACGGTAACATCGCCGTAAGCCGGGTTGGGATAGATGGCCACCTTCCAAACGCCGCTTTCCACCTGGCTTATCGGGGTGGGTACGGCAGGAGTGGTGAAGCAGATGGTGTCAACCTCGACGCTGTCGGGGACGACGCTCAGCGGCGTACAGAGCGGCTCGACGGCGAGGCAATAGTCGGTCTCCGGCACTGTGGGCAGGACGGCATAGGGGACGGCGACGATGAACGTTGTGTCGCCAGCGTCGCTCCATAGGTGCACCGTCCATTCCGCCTCGTTGCCCTGCGGCTGCCAGCTGGCGGAGAAACCTGTGGGCACAGTGTCCACGGCCTCCACCTCCAGACTGTCGACAGGCAGGCAGGCGACACTGACATCCATATCGTCAAGCTGCAGATAGGCAGGACTGTACGAAGAATAGACCAAATGCGAGGCATAGAAGAGGAAACGGCCACCGGATGCCATCAACCCCTGCGGCACCACATGCTGACAGGGCGTCCAGTCTGGCAGGAGCACCTTGTCGGCAAAGAGGATAGCCGTGTCGCCCGTGGCGCTGACAAGAGACACACGAAGCTGGACGAAGGTGGTGTCGGAAAAGCGTTCAATCTCGAAGGCACGGGCATAGTAGGAGAGCAGCACAGGGGCGTCGGTGGCTGCAAGCTCTGGGGTGAGGAAGGACACATAGGAACCAGCGGTGCTGAAGCCGGCGTGGAGCATGCGCACGCCTCCATGGGCAACGATAGGCGTGGTACGCACATCGATGCTGTTGGCCAGGGTGTCGGCCAGCTGCCAACAACGCGGCATACTGAAGATTTGGCTGTTCTCAAAGCCTTCGCTCCACGGCAGAGGGTAGACGCCGCAAGGCGTAGTGAAAGACATGGAGGTGGCCAACGTGATGCCGCCCTCGGAGCATAAGGAGCGGACACTGACACCGTAGTCGGTGGCAGGGTGCAGGCCGCCGAGGTTCACAAGGGTGTCGGTGACGATGAGCGTATCGTCGCCATAGGGCGAAGTGACGACGACCTGATAGGCCATCGCGTCGCTGTCGGCGTCGGTGGCGGGATGGATGGCCAGCAGAGCCGACGTGTCGGTTATTGAGAGGACGGAGAGACTGTCGGGGCGCTCGCACGAGAGGTTGTAGGTCAGCGTCACATCGTCGAGGAAGAAGGGGGCACCAGAAGTACCGCTGGCCACGCCCACTCGCATGGCGGGATAGTGGCCCGCACTGCCGTGGCCGCGGAAAGGCACAGCCACCTCGACCCACTGGCGCGCCACAGCAGGGATATAGGTGTCAACCATCTGGAATGTCGTCGTGTCGGAAGGGTCGGACATGATGCCGAAGTCAATCTTCGAGTCGCCTGCCCTGTTGCAGTAGACCCAAAGATTGAGCATCAGGTCGTCGAGACTGTCCACCTCGGGCATGGCGATGAAGAAAGGCCAGTCGGGCTGCTGTGCAAGCACATAGAGGCTATGTCCCGCAGCCCCAAAGTACTGCCCGTCGTCGGGGCGGTACATGCCGGTGTAGTTCGACGGGGCGAAGCTGCGGAACGTCCAGCAAGGGCTCAGGGTGTTCACCGAGCCTGCAATGGTGTTCTCGAAGTCCTCCACATACGGCAGGTCGGCATGGGTGACAACGCTGCATGGGGTGGCGAAGGTGGCAGATACGAAATCGGAGAGTGTGCTGTCGGAGCAGAGGGTGGCGGCAGCGACGGTGTACTGTGTGGCGGGTTGCAGACCGGTGACAGTGACGACGCTGTCGGCGACATAAAAGGTGTCTGCGCATGTACCCGCGAGGAGCACAACGCGGTGCGTGGTGCAGAGGCTGTCGGCGATACGTATGATGGCCGAGGTGGTCAGCACGGTGTCGACAGTGATGTCTTGCGGCGGTGCACAGGAGTAGACGTTGTCGAAAGTCTCCCACTCGGCGTCGGTCCATACGCCGGAACACAGTTGGCTGACATCCACACGGTAGCGCCGCACCGATGCGAGACCGGTGATCAGGTATTCTGTCGTGCCCACCACGGTGTCGACAAGCACGGTGTCGTGCCCGGGCGAAGTCATCACGGCGATGCGATAGGTGCCGGCAGGGTTGGGGTCGGTCCAGCTGACGTGCGCGGTGAGGCGCGTCACACTGTCGACAGTGACGGCCAGAGGCTTGACGCACGTAGCGTAGGTGGTGAATGTGACGGTGGCGGCAGGGCCGACGGTGGCCGAGTCGCAGACGTTGCGGACGCTGACGGTGTACTGCATCTCCGGCGTGAGAGGGGTGAGGGTGGCATATTGGGTGGTGACACTGATGGAATCGGAGGTGATGCCGTCGGTCCAACTGACGCGGTAGAGACCCACGCTGTCGTAGTCGTCCCATTGGATATCGGCGGTGGTGGCGCTGACATGGCTGGTGTGCAGCATCTCGGGTGCAATGCAGCCCGTGATGTGTTCGAGCACCACATCGTCAAGCCTGCATCCGGCCACACCATACTGGTTGGGCCAGGCGAGGAAGGCCACGTACTGTCCACTGCCGTCGTAGCGGCTGAGGCGCACAGTGTATTCACTCCACGAGGCCGCGTTGGCCCAACATTCGTGGATGGGAGCGAAGGAGGAAATGTCGGAAGGGTCGTCCATGACACCGACCATGACAGGACCGCCGGTTACGCGGAACGAGACCTGCAGGTCGTTCACATAGTCGACCGGAGGCATGATGGCCACAGAGTTGCTGTCGAAGAGGTTGGCGAAGCGGATGATGGTGCCGCCGACATTCTGCTGTGAGCTCCAGTTGACTGTGCCCAGCTTGCGCCAACATGTGACCGAAGCGGCGCTTTCGAACTGCTGCGTGTAGGGCAGGTCGGTGTGCAAGATGGGCGAACACGATGTCTGGAACTGCACACCTTCCCAACGGCTGGTGTCAGGTCCACAGTCGGAGCGGACATAGACAAAGTATTGCTGGTCCTCGAGCAGACCCGAGATGATGTATGTCGTGTCGGTGGCGGTATGAGACATCACCGACGGGCTTACCGGTGTAAAGTCAGTAGTGCTGTACTGCACCAGGTATTGTGCTCCGGCAACGCCGTTTCCTGTCCACCGCAGCGTGGCACCTTGCTGCCACACTTCGGATGCCACAAGATGCATGGGGTGAGGACAAGGCGGCAATGGACGCACGAAGGTGAGCTCCAGACCCTCCTGCGGGGTTCCCGTCATCAGTGGCGAAGAGCCTATCTGCGATGGATTGGCTGTGACTATGGTACTGTCGGTGCTCCAACTGCCGATGGTGAGGATACGGTCGGCAGCGTTGTCGTGCACCAAGGCAAAGGTGAAGACAGTGTCCCAGTAACCTGCTTGCAGCGTCATGGGACCGTAGCATACGCCGATGTCGCCGTTGGAATGGATGCTCACCTGGTAGCTGACGTTGTCGCCAGTGGCGCCATAGCGGCGCAGGTGGTTCCATTCGACTACGAGCTCCTGCCCACCACGGTCGTCGTTGCGCACAAGGTAGTAACATTGTCCGCCAGAGGCCATCTCTGACATTTCGACAAAGAATGGTATGATGGCGAATTCGCCGGAAGGCGAGTTCCAATGCGTGTGCGCATAGTTGTAGGCTCCATATGTGCCAAAGTTGATGCGCCCACGGCCGCTGATTTTCACATTCTGTCCCTGCGCGACAGTCGCACCGCCGAATTCAAGGTCGAAGGGCAGTTGTATAGTCTGCGTGTAAGTGTTGCTCACCTGCGTGAGGCGGGTGCCTGTGGCGGCGATAGACTGCCACGTGGTGTTCTCCACACTGATGGAATAGTCGGCAAACGTCTGTGCAAAGGCTGAAACCGATGCAATGACCGTTGCCGCCAAAAGAATAAGCGTCTTTTTCATAACAAGTAGTGTTTTTCGGGGTTTATGCCCAAATGACGAAAAGGTCGGCTGAATTGTTCATTTTTTAACATTTCATCCACTTCCCCTTTCGTCACATATAATAGACGCTTACGGTACCAATAAGTTACATTGGCAAGAAGATTATTTTAATTCGTAAATGTGTTAATTCGTTAATGTGTTAGTCGCTTGCGCAGCCTGACTCACTAAACTCAATCAGATTTTAAAAGATTGTAAAAGAAAATGCTGCCGGATGGCCTCTTTTAAAATCTTTTACAATCTGAAGGAGAAAAGAAAAAATAATCTTATGTTAATTCGTTAATGTGTCAATTCGTCAATGTGTCAGTCGCTTGCGCAGCCTGACTCACTAATTCACAAATTAACAAATTAACGCATTTAGAGCTTTTCGTCCCCATCACTCCCCCATCACTCCTTTTCACTCCCGTTTCACTTTTCCAGTTTCGCTTCAATCCATACGTCGGGAGCCTGTAGGCGTGTACGCAGCCATCCGTAGACGATGGTGGTATCGATGTCGGCCAAGGAGGCGGTGTCGTGCAGAAGCAGATGTGCCGTCACGTTGGGTCCGACGCGACCGACATGCACCGCTGCAACTTCGGGGAAGAGAGCGGCTGCCTCGGCGGTGACGGCGGCGGAGAGGGTGTCGTAGCGTGTGTAGCTGTCCAGCCGTCGCTGTAGCGAGACGACCTCGTCGTTGAGGGCCTTGGCGACGGTAAGCACCTGGTCGCCCGCACCACCCTGTATGACGCTGATATGATACTCCTTGAGGTTATACAGACCCAGATGGCGCTGTGCGTCGGCCAGCTCTTCGTCGCTGATGATGCGCCCGACGGCGACGACGTTGATGGTGTCGCCAATCAGCTTGGAGCTGATGATCTCGGTGCCGCTCTGGGCAATCTCGTGGTTGACGAAGCGTTGTATGTTACGGTCGCGTGCATTCTTGCTGACGATGCCGGCAGTCATGACGGCAGCCGGCAACATGGTGATGATGACGACCCAGGTGATGAGACGACGTCCGCGGCGGGCCCTGTCGGGACTGAGCGAGGAGTAGCTGTGGAAGCGCAGCAGCTTGACGCCCATGACGGTGGCCAAAGCTATGAACACGCTGTTGATAAAGAAGAGGTAGAAGGCGCCGAAGAAGAAGTTCCACTGGAGGGTAGCCAGGCCATAGCCTGCGGTGCAGAGCGGCGGCATGAGGGCGGTGGCGATGGCCACACCGGGTATCACCTGTCCCTTGCTCTTGGTGGTCAGCGCGAGCACGCCTGCTGCGCCGCCGAAGAAGGCGATAAGCACGTCGTAGAGCGACGGCGAGGTGCGGGCCAGCAGCTCGCTGCGTGCGTCACTGATAGGCGAGATGAGGAAATAGACAGTGGCTGTGAGGACCGAGATGACGGTGGCGACAGCGAAGTTCTTCAGGGCGCGTCGCAGCAGGTCGTAGTCGCCAATGCCGACAGCGAGCCCCATGCCGATGATGGGACCCATCAGCGGCGAGACAAGCATGGCACCGATGATGACAGCGGTGGAGTTGACGTTGAGTCCCAACGAAGCGATGAAGATGGCACAGATGAGGATCCACAGGTTGGTGCCACGGAACTCGACACCGGCACTGACCTGCCGTATCACCTCACTCTCGTCCTCCTTGTCGGCCAAGAGGTTGAAATACCCTCCGAGATGTTTAAGGAACTTTTTCAATTTGATTTGATTTTAAACTCAATCAGATTTTAAAAGATTGTAAAAGAAAATGCTGCCGGATGGCCTCTTTTAAAATCTTTTACAATATGAAGGAGAAAAGAAAAAATAATCTTATGTTAATTCGTTAATGTGTTAATTGTTGAATTACATGGGGAGTAAAGGGGGAGTGAGGGGGAGTGAGGGGGAGTGAG
>FLNX01000246.1_pt1 | contig 11689 bp, 12 predicted proteins | sample 1140341 | NCBI WGS metagenome assembly FLNX01 (sample SAMEA3878208, study PRJEB12797) | bioreactor metagenome | biome: Moose rumen | place: Sweden | collected 2011-10
CTGCCGGTTCTTTACTTCATGCACGGACGTAGTGGCGATGAAAATATCATCCATGCACTTGATATCCAATACGTAGCCGACAAGATGATTGCTGAAGGACGAATGCGTCCAATGTTGATTGCTTGTCCGCGAATGGAGGATGCCTTGGGATTAAATGCCCATGAAGATTATTTTTTTAACGAGGTGATGCCACTCATAGAACAACGGTATAAAATCTCAAAACGTTTCATAGGTGGATGTTCGGCAGGCGGCTATATAGCATTGAACTATGCACTTCGTCATCCTGTTATGTTTTCTCGCGTGGGTGGTCACATGCCTGCAATTGAAGAAAGCCTTGACGATGAAGACCTGCATGATTTCGGTACACGCAATGTATGGGAAGCTAATAATCCTCTCTTCCTTGCTCGTCAAAGCCAATTGTCATCAAATATAAAGTTCTATCTGGATGCAGGTGATAAGGATGAGGGCGGGTTTTATCGTGGGTGTTCTCTGCTTGCTGAAATACTAAAGGCGCGTGGCATTCAGGTAGAGAATCACTTGAATAAAGGTCATCATAATATTCAATATATAAAGGATAATCTTGAGAGTTATTTCAGGTTTTATTCAATTATAAAAAATGATAATGAAGTATTACATTGAAGAAATTGCAGACTGCAAAGTTGTTTATATGCGCCGTATAGGGCAATATGGAAAAGAAAACTATGCGTTGATGAGCAAGATGAAAGCGTGGGCTGATACGAACGGACTTTTATCGGAAGAGGCCGTAATCTATGGAATTGCTCTAGATAATCCACAACTAACTAAGCCCACTGAATGCAGATACGACGTATGTTTGCTAACATTAAACATCGAAAGCATTGAATCCGATAGTCAGATATCTGTCCGAAAACTCAACGGAGGCAGATATGCTGTATTCACAATCGAGCACACGGCAGATGCAATTGCAAATTTCTGGCAGTCGTTCTCTACTGAGGTGTATAGTTGCGGCGTGACTATGGACATCTCACGTCCAATAATGGAAAGATATTCTGTAAAGATGGTAGCGAACGGTTTATGCGAGATGTGCGTGCCTGTGATGCCGTTGGAGGTATGGTCTCGATTTAAGTTCAATACCGTTGGTTTGTTTACCACAGACAACAAGGCTACCGTCGATTTCTACACGAAGGCTTTTGGCTTTACCACTTCATGGGATGGCGAACAACCCAATGTGGAAATGGCATTAGGAGAAATGCGTATTATCCTATTTCCGCGAGATGCTTTTGAGCAGATGGTCTCTCAAAAGTTCCAATATCCTCAAGGGTTAAATGGAACAATGGAGTTGAGTTTCGATGTGCTGTCGTTTGCCGATGTTGACAAGGAGTATCAGAATAAAATGGACGCTGTAATATACATACATGGCAAGGGCTGTTCTTGGATAATTGGATAAAGGAATCGAGATAATGGTAATAACAGAAGAAAGGCTTAGACAGACATTCAGCGAGGGCGGTGCACAGGAAATCTACCAGGAGGTAAAGGCAAGTGGTGATTTCCTGGGCTTTGCCCGTCAGTATGTGTTCAGTGAGGATTATCGGGTGGCAAGAAGTGCCTTGTGGGGATTGACTAAGGCCAGTAAAGAGGAGCTGTCGCAATTGCATACGATACTCAACGAACTCATTGATCAGGCTATGACGGCAGAAAACTCATCTGTCAGGAGACTGACGCTGAACATCATCGAACGTTTGGATATGAAGGAGGACGACTTGCGGACGGACTTTCTTGATTTCTGCTTCGAGCACATGATGGATGTCGAGGAATTCCCTGGCATTCAGTCAGTCTGCATGAAACTCGCCTTCCGTATGTGCAAATTCTATCCAGAACTGATGGATGAATTGAAACGCACGCTCGAAGCGATGGAGACAGACTATTACAAGCCTGCCGTGAAATGCGTCAGGAACAGGATCCTAAACGGAAGGCTAAAATAATCGCACCACTCGTCACAAAACCCTGCAGAATATCCCAGAAATTTGGTAATGTCGGCAACTATTCGTACCTTTGCAGTCGAAAAGGAAATGGCAATGACGACACTATTGACAGACAAGAGAAGTTGGGCCGTGAAGAAGCGGGCCTTCAGCATCTGGCAGCAGACACCGCACAAGGTGGCTCCACAGTCAGATATGACACACACGTGCCAGTCGTGCGGTACGGAGTTTCAGGGCAATTTCTGTCCTCGTTGCGGACAGTCGGCTCGCGTTGGGCGGTTCTCATTTAAGACGGCCTTTTTGCTGTTCCTCGATATCTGGGGCATAGGCAATCGCGGTATGTTCCGCACCATCCGTGACCTACTGCTGAGGCCGGGCTATATGATTCGCGACTATATCGGCGGATGCCAGTCGGCCTATTTCCCACCGTTCAAGATGTTCTTCATTTTGGCCACCTTCTCGTTCTTGCTCTCCCATGGCATCAGTTTGGATCTTGAGGAAAAGACTGAGACTGCGAAAGAGGAAATAGCGGATAACTGGAAAATAGAAGGTGACGAGAGAGACGTCAAGACCATGCAGTTCATACAAAAGATTCCAAAGACTATCACTGCACTCGAAAAGAAGAATCCGTCGCTGTTCTCCTTTGCTATTCTCGTGCTGATATCCGCTCCGCTATACCTGTTTTTCCGTAGGAGTCCTGCTATACCAGACCTGAGATATTCCGAACATCTGGTGGCGCTGGTATATACTTCAAACACGTACAGTATCTATCGCATACTGGCCACCCTGATGCCCTTTGGCCTCTTGTCTGATGTTTTTAAGTTGCTCTCTATCATCATGATCTTTGTGGCCCTCAAGCAATTGACGGGCTACTCCAAGCGTCGGCTGCTGTGGTATATCGTGCTGACGAACCTCATCTTCCTTTCTCTTGTGATAGTCATTGGCGCTCTTGTCCTTGCTTACGTCCATTTTGTAAAAAACGCATAATAACACAACTTCCTTTATGTATAAAACCCGCAATCTACCTAACACCCGTATTGACGTGGCTGATGCCTTGAGGGGTATCGCCGTCGCTGGTATCATATTGTATCACTCAGTGGAGCACTTCAACATCTTTACGGAAGAGCCTATCCTTCACACGCTGCCATCTGACCAGACGGTGGCTGACGTTCTGGCTTGGTTGCTGTCGGGTAAGATGTACGGCATCTTCGCCATGCTCTTCGGACTTAGTTTTTTTATTATGAACGACAACCAGCAGCAGAAGGGTCGTTCTTTCTCTGGACGCTTTGCCTGGCGCATGTGTCTCCTCTTCGTGTTTGGTATGATCAATGTGGCTTTTTACGATGGTGACATTCTGATGTTCTATGCCGTCTACGGGATGCTGCTCATTCCCATCAGTTATCTGCCGTCGCGAGCCGTCTGGTGCATCATCGCCCTGCTGGCCATACAGCCTGTAGAACTGTTCTGTCTGCTGACGGGCACTACCATCGACAACTCTACGCTTTGGGATATCTATGGCAAGATAGTGAGTGCGCATGAGCATGGTACATTCTGGGAGAACACTCTCGTCAATCTGCGATACGGGTTTGAACTGAACTTCCGATTCAACGTGTTCAGCGGACGACTGACGCAATTGCTCTGCCTCTTTATCCTCGGTATGCAGTTGGGTAGGCACCGATTGTTCTATAACGAGGGGCGAAATCTGCAGATATGGCACACGATCCTCTGCGTATCTACCGCTGTCGTTATCGCCCTCAGTTTTGTCGATTTTGGCGAACTCACGGCTTGGCTCTCGCCCATCTACAATCTCTTGATTCTCTTGATGATTGTCTCAGCGGTTGTCTCTGCATGGTATGCCTTCGAGAGTGTGCGCCGTGTACTCCATCACCTGTGCATCTTTGGCCGCATGAGCCTCACCAACTATTTGCTGCAGTCCATCATCGGCAGTTTCATCTTCTGTGGATACGGATTGGGCTGTTATTATAAAGTGGGTATCACCTATGCCGTGCTCATCGGTTTGATGATGGTGATCTGCCAGTACCTTTTCTGTCGCTATTGGTTTGCCAGCCATCAGCGTGGTCCATTGGAGGGCTTATGGCGAAAACTCACCTGGATATCCCTATAATCCGCAGAGGACTCCTTTTAATCCTTTGCTACCCACACTTCATTCGTCACAGAAATGTGCAGAATATCCCAGAAACTTGGCGGTGCTCGCAACTATTCGTACTTTTGCAGCGTCAAACAAAGGAATGAAATATGATAGTGAAATGAAGAATATTATCTGTATTCTCATCAGTGCGTGGCTCGTCACAACGATTAATGCACAGCCTCTTAACAAGGATGTTGAGAGGCTGCAATATGTCTATGCGCTGAAGGAAGTTATCAATGACAGCGTCTGGAAGGGGTTCGCTGATAAGCAATATGATGTTCCGTTGCTGTATTATGCCGATACCTGTTGCTATGTGGTGAATCCCACGGAGAAGTTCTTGGCTAAGTATCCGTCAGTTTTAGTACACAGCGGCAGCGACATCCAGATTTTCCAGACGAAGAGAGTCGATGACAAACCATTCCACATGCACGTAACCTTTACCGATGTGGAAGAAAACATTGACTACCGCACGCCTATCATGAGGTGCAGCAGCTTGGAACTGACGAGCAAGACAATACCTGATGTCACATCTGTCAACGAATGGGCTACGATGGTGATGCATGAGTATTTTCATGGCTTCCAGTTCAAGCACGATGGTTACTTGGATATTTACGAAGCAATCACCAATGCGGTTTTGCCAGATACTCTAACCACATTAGCCGCCTGTCATGATTGGTACAGTGAGGCTATCACTCAAGAGAACGACTTGCTACTAAAAGCAATTGACACCAACGATATTGAGGCGTCAAGAGCCTACATCCTATCATTCCTTAAGTTGCGTAACGAGCGCAGGGAAAGGGTAAAAAAGGATTTGGGCATAGACATTGTAGCCTTGGAGCAACTTTACGAAACGATGGAAGGTTCTGCCCGCTATATCGAATATTGTCTGTATCGGCATTTTGGAGATTTCAACCTGTCCGATGCCAAATGGCTATACACTGTTGGGCGCAAGTATTACTACGCCACGGGGTTCAATCTCCTTCGTCTCCTTGACAAACTTGGAATAGAGTATCATTCGCGTATCTTTGCAGACGTAGCCTCAGTGGAAAAAAGCATTCAATAGATATCCATACTTTTGCAGTCGGATTTGTAATTATTCTGATAGTCTTGCGACTAATAGGGTAAAGAAACAATTTAAACAGTTTGAGTTATGAAAAAGATGAAGACTATTACAATGGCAATGGTGCTCATGATGGGCATGGCCACGACAAGTTGCGTTTCTACACGCGATACAGTAAGGATCAATCAGGTAGAACTGGGCATGGACAAGAGTGACATCCAGAAGCTTTTAGGCACTCCTCTGTTCAAGAATGCCAACGAGAATGGTGAGAAGTGGGGCTACCGTAAGTATGTTGGCGAACTGGCAGACTGTGAGGAAATGTATTTCATTGTGAAATTCGATGCCAATGAAAGGGTGATTGCCTATCAATCAGTCAAGGCTCCCAATCGCCATCACAAGCAAATGTAGTCCCATTCGTCACAAAACCCTGCAGAATATCCCAGAAATTTGGCTAATGATGCAACTAAGCGTATCTTTGCAGCGTCAAACAAGAAACAACAATGAACATAAGATTAGAAACACCACAAGATTATCGTGAGGTAGAAAACCTCACACGCGAGGCATTCTGGAACGTGTATCGTCCAGGCAGTACAGAGCACTATGTGCTGAATCAGTATCGTAACAATCCGGACTTTATCCCTGAGTTGGACTTCGTGATGGAGGAGGATGGGAAGATTATAGGCCACGTCATGTTTTCCAAGGCAGAGATTGTCCTTGATGAAAACTGTCCGATAGAAAGGCTACGGGTAGGCGACGGCACGTCGGGAATGGGAAAGATTCTTCCTGCCTGGACCTTCGGCCCTATCAGCATCCATCCCGACTATAAACGCAAGGGCTATGGCCTGAAGTTGCTGAACTATGCCATCGGAAAGGCCCGTGAACTGGGAATTGGTGTGCTCTGCATGGAGGGCAATATTGACTTCTACCGTCACGCAGGCTTCGACCTCGCCAGCAAACTCAACATCCATTACCACGACATGCCGAAGGATGATGAAGTACCGTTCTTCCTTGCCCAGGAGTTGAAGCCCGGCTATCTGAAAGGTATCGAGGGAACCTACTGTCCGCCCAAGGGCTATTTCGTAGCCGATGAGAACCCAGAGGCTTTCGAAGCCTACGACAAGACTTTCCCCCAAAAAGTCAAGGAGTACAACGAAGGGCAGTTGCCTCCATTCGCCGAGAAGGCAAAACTCGTATTGCAGTCAGAGCGTCTGACCTTGCGCCCTTGGTTCGAGAGTGACGCTGACACCTTATTTAAATATGCGAGCGACCCAGAAGTTGGCCCTCGCGCTGGCTGGCCACCACACAAGTCTGTGGCGGAAAGTCTGGAGGTAATTCGCAACGTGTTCAATCGAGACACCACCACTTGGGCCATCGTTCTCAAAGAAACGAATGAGGTTATTGGTGCTATGGGGTATGGCGCGTCATGCGACTGTAAGTTGCCTATCCGCGAGGGAGAGCCTATTGTTGGCTATTGGGTGGCAAAGCCTTATTGGAATAATGGCTATTGCACAGAGGCATTGCAATTGATGCTTGACCATATTCACACAACTACAGACATCCCGTCGCTCTGCTGCGGTCACTTCGTCGATAATCCTGCCTCTGGCCGCGTGATGGAGAAATGTGGCTTTGTCCCTACAGGCAAAGAGTGTTTTGACGAAACTCTCTATGGAGGCAAGGACAGGCCAATAAGGGTATTGAGATTAGAATGGTAATTATAATGAAACAAATTATCAGTATTCTCATTTGTGCATTGTTCGCTACGACAATCAATGCACAGAATCTCAACAAGGAGGCAAAGATTCTCTTCGAGATCCGGCCAGAGGTAAACTATGTGACTCACCTCTATACGCTGGCAGGATTAGGATTCGCTGATGAGGAATATACTGCTAACTATGGTAACACGCTGCCCAAGGCTGCTGTTGACACCTTACAGAAGTACAAGGACTATCTCGTGTTTGGGCAAGGCGAGGGTGGCATGCTGGCTGGACCGTTCTTCTTCGGTGTATCGAGAGAGTCGTTTGTCAATGCCGATTCCTTGCAGTCTGGGATGAAAGTCATCATCGCAGAAGGCAAAAAGGCGAAAGCCTCTGAGGACGTCATGGATGCTGTTCACGCCATCGCCAAAGTGTATGTAGATAACTACGACAACTATCTGGCACAGGTCTATCCGCAGGTGAAGAAGGATATGGAGAATCGTCAGAAGGAATTGACTCAGCGATTGAGAGACAATTCTTTCGTCAGGGATTGGGAACGCGTGACGGGATATACTTGGACGCACGGCGACAACCACTGGCTGCTGTATCGGGCAGGGGAGAAAGGCCCATCTTACAACAACCTGAACGAGAATACCAATACCGTCTATTACAATCAGTCGATAGACTATCAGTTGGCCATGTTCAGCCATGAGTTCGGCATTTTCCTAATGATGGACAGCATCAGCCCCATCATGGAAGAGATGAAGGCATACACCCGAAGTTTGAATAGCGAGAAGGATTTGACCTTCGTGCCCTGGAGTGCTTTCGAGAGCCTTGCCTGCTGGTATAATTGCAAGATTGCAGGATGCGAAACAGAGGATTACCGCAACTTCAGCGAGGCCAACGTGGAGACGTTCTGCCAGATTTATGACCGCCTCTCTACGTTTGGCATCACAGATCCCGCAGCATTGTATCGCAAAGGAATTATGGAATATTTGAGCCATTTGTAATTTTCCTGCTTCTTTTCTCTGACTTTGCCTTAATATATATCAAAATGTGGGAATGATTGCGCAATAATTCAGAAAATCTTTGTACCTTTGCACACGTTAGAACAATAAACGAAAGAAATTATGCCAGAGATAAGCAAATTCTACGGAATCATCATCTATATGTACATTGATGACCATAACCCGCCGCACTTCCACGTCTGGTACGACGAATACCAAGCCGAGGTGACCATCAAGGACGGCATCGTCCGTGGTGAAATGCCGCGCCGCGCCCTGCGCCTCGTCTATGAGTGGCTCGACCTGCATCGCGACGAACTGATGGAGAACTGGGAGCGCCTGTCGAACAGCGAGGCCGCCAAGAAGATTGACCCGTTAAAATAAAAGGAGGATACAGACATGACAACAAAGAACCCATTGCTCACTGTGACCGCCGCCGAGTATGTCGGCGATTACACCCTGCGCCTGACATTCAGCACAGGCGAAGTGCTGTTGGTGGACTTCACACCGTTGATGCAGAAAGGCATCTGCCGCAAGCTTCAGGACATGGACTACTTCAAGTCCTTCCGCCTTGACCCCTTCACCGTCGACTGGAACGACGAAATAGGCTTCGCACCCGAGCGCCTTTATGAGTTGGGCGTGGCGGCATAGTAAATAATGTAGAACGAAACCGCAAATGGGCGGAGAGACCGACAGGCAGAGAAACGGCTCTTTCCGCTCATTATCATAAACAGAGAAATCGTGAACAAAAAACTTATTATCACAGCACTTCTCGCCCTCGTTGCAATGGCGGTACAAGCACAAGAGGCCATTTGGAAAGACGTTGTTATGGGCTATGCCAACGTCCCCGTCATCAAAGTGAATCGTGTGGAAATGTATGCAGACCGCACAGATGTCGGCCTGCATATCGACTTCCGCAAAGGGCAGCAGATTGGCTTTATACAAGGGACGGCCCTGAAAGCCGACGGCAAGGAATACAAGGTGACGGATGCCACCGTCATCAAGCTGGGCGAGCCTTACACGATGATGGAAGACACACTGAGCCTGACGCTGACGTTCGAGCCGCTGCCTGTAACAACGCAGAAGTTTGACTTCACGACACCCGACGGACTGCAACTGCTGAACATCCGCAACGCAGACAACTTGCCTGACGGAATCGCCGACACCTACTGGCGCAATGAGGCGACGGGCGACTGGCTCATAGGCATCACGCCGAGCCACGTCATCTATGGTAATAAGGTGTGGGACATCGTGAGCCAGACTGAAAAGAAGGGTGCCTATACGCTGACTATCACTGGCGGCACAACCATCCAAATCGGGAAAATGAAGAAAGGCCGGAGGGTTATCACCTTCGGCAAGGAGAAACCTGTGACGTGCAGCCCTATCGTTACGGCAGCACTGCCCGACTATCCGACCAAGGACATGCGCACGGGCTTCGTCGATAACGGCTATAGAGCAGGTGACAGCGTGACCATCGTCGGCTGGCTGAAGGACATGTCGGAAGAAGCATGGAAGCGGAATGGCCGAGAGTTTGAAGTGAAAATTAAAAATATCCTCAACGATGAGACCATAAATGCCTACGCTGCAATGGACTCACTGGGGCGCTTCACCTTGAAGATGCCGATTCTGAACTCTTCGCAGGCTTTCCTCGACTGGGGTCGGACAACCAAGAGCACCGTACTGGAGCCAGGCAAGACCTACTTCTTCCTCTACGACTTCATGACAGGGCAGACGCTCTGGATGGGCGACGACGTCAGATTGCAAAACGAACTGCTGGCCCACCCTCATTCGTGGGCCTCTGCCGATATAGACCGCAGCAGTCAAAACATGCTCCCGATGACCTATCTCGCTCAGGCGGATAGCGTCAGGCAGGCGCAGATGAGCGAGTTGACCGGACGGGTCAGCAGCCATCCCAATCTGTCGCAGCGCTATCAGGACTATGTGAGCGGCTACTATCAGAACATTCTTGGCAAGTCGATGATGCAGGCAGGCTATAATTTCCCCAACTACGAGATACCGCAGGAATACTTAGACTATGCACGCAAGGAGTGCTGGCAGAAGGCCATCAAGCCCTATACAATCTATCGCGATTTCACCACATTCATGCGCGACTATCTCTACTGGACAAAACAGAAACGGGTTTGGACGGTGAACTGGAATTTCTACGACTACAACCAAGCGCTTGCATCGAACGACGAGGAACTGTCGCTACTGAACCGATGGAAGAACTGGCTGATTGATGCCAATGCCAAGGTCGATGCTGCCCAGACTCAGGAAGAAAAGCAAAAAGTCGCAGAAAAACTGAATGCCGACAATGCTGACATGATAACTGAGGTGAACAAGATTCTCAACAGTCCGCGAGGCCAGAAAGTGCGGCGCGGAATCGACTTTATTATCCACATCAAGCAAGATCTCCTCATGCTTGATTCACTGGGTACCGACCAGAACCTCAGGGACTTCTATCTCTCGCAGTTGCTCTATAAGGAGATAGACCAGACGCATACTTCGCTGTCGCCCATGGTCATCGACACGTTGAAGGTACTGACCGCCAACCCCATAGTCCTCGCCATGATAGAGAAGCAGAACGACTACTACCTTGCCATCGAGAACCGCGAGTTCGACCGCCTTGTAATCAAGTCTTCCGACAACCTTGCAAACATCTCCGAGGGTGAGGCGCTGCTGAAGAAAATCCTCGAACCGTACAAGGGTAAGTTCGTGCTGCTCGACATCTGGGGCACATGGTGCGGCCCCTGCAAGGAAGCCCTCTCGCACTCCACCGAGGAATATGCCCGCCTGAAGGACTACGACATCCAGTACCTCTATCTGGCCAACCGCAGCCCACAGGACTCGTGGGAGAACGTCATCAAGGAGTACAACGTCAGCGGCCCTAACGTAGCCCACTACAACCTGCCAACAGACCAACAAGCCGCCATCGAGCACCACCTCGACGTCCACGCTTTCCCAACCTACAAACTCTTCAATCGTAACGGCGACCTTCTCGACTTGAAGGCAGACCCTCGCGACCTCGAAGCCCTCGCCCGACTGCTGGAGCAGATGAAATAAGAACGCAAATTGCATATAGGACGGCAGATTCACTGCCGAGACAGGACATTTCCTATTAAATATTCATAAAATCGCATACGGATGATACGCTGTATGCGATTTTTTAGTAACTTTGCGATTGTGATTGCCAAAGCAGGATGGATATGAAGCATACGTCGAACCATAAAGACTCGCGCCCTCCGCCGGACGACCCCTCGGCGACCACTGCCGGACGGAAAAACGGCTCAGCCGACCCCTCGGCGACGATGCCTACACCTATCAGGAAATCATCAAGAACCTGCAGAAGACCATCAAGTACTACCGCCAACTCGCCGAACAGCGCCGCAAGAAGAACGCCGCCCGCGAGAAGGGCAAGGACGACGACAAGCCATCGGGCAGCGGCTCATCGTCGGGCAGCGTCACGCCGACACCCACGCATCCATACTTTTGCAGTCAGATTTGTATTTATTCTAATGGTCTTGCGACTAATAGGGTAAAGAAACAAGTTGAACATTTAAACAGTTTGAGTTATGAAAAATATGAAGACGATAGCAATGACATTGGTGCTCATGATGGGCATGGCCACGACAAGTTGCGTTTCTACACGTGACACAGTAAGAATCAATCAGGTAGAGATAGGAAAGAAAATGATGCTTTTTACTATTTTAGTATTCAACTGAGGTTACAATCATGTTATTCAGATCCCAATAGAGTAAATAGTCCTATCCCTGCATTTTTCTCGAATAATTTGCAGGGATTCTAACTTTTCATTATCTTTGCAG
>FLNX01002039.1_pt1 | contig 11644 bp, 13 predicted proteins | sample 1140341 | NCBI WGS metagenome assembly FLNX01 (sample SAMEA3878208, study PRJEB12797) | bioreactor metagenome | biome: Moose rumen | place: Sweden | collected 2011-10
ATTTTCGGGATGTTTTTTAATCTTATCGCTGGGGTTCTAAGGAAATATTAAACAATCAGTGGCATTGTCGTTGATGGAAAAGAGTCACATTTTTTAGCTTGCTTTTGCTTTAAAATGTGGTGTGATTACGTTTAGAATAATGCGAAAGATGTGTAAAAGAAAGGGCTAACGGGATGTTAGGTAGGAGGATAAACAAAAGCTGCTTAAGCTCATCGTATGAATATACGATGGGTTTTGATGTGTCTGCCCAAGTAGATAATAGAGATAGTAATAAACTTTCCACCCGTGATAGACTATCTAGCTTACTAAGCTCAAATAAATTTTCGCTAAGTGTGCGTCGGTCACTTGCTTTGTATGATTTTTATCGACATTTTACAATGTCTCAAAAATCTGACAAAGCTACGCGTATTGCGGTAAAAACAACCGGAGCACGGTTGTTTTTATCCTCTACCCCTCCCCATTTATGCAATAAAATCAATGAGTTAGACGATAATTTAAACCTTCTGTCATCAAAAGTAATGTCATTCACGGGCGTTTTTCCTATGTCATTCACTGGCGGCACACTAAGTGTGTGACCCGTGTATCAAGAAACATTGCTGAATTATTTGACCCTCGGGTCAAGCCCGAGGATGACGGTAGAAGAGGGAGTACGAAAGGGTAATAAAGAGCGAGCTTCTTGCTTTTGGCCACAAAAGATTAAAGCGACAAACCGCATTTATTCGATACAACAATCGACTGCTTTGCGAACAAAAGCTTTCATTTTAGCAAATGCTCCGCCCTTAGTTGCTGCAACCGGTTCAGCTTTAACTATCGGCTTGTTAACTTCCAAGGATTGGGAAATCTTTTTTATGTCATCAAGGTTATCTTCTACCCATTTGACATCGGAAACATCAAGCATCTTCATATTTAATCCCCAAAACAGACAATATAAATCATAAGCTTGATTAAACAAACTGTATGCTAAATCGGTGTTTTTGAGGCTCTGTTGTTTGGTGCCGACTTCCATTAAGCGCATAGATGATGCCAACAAGTGTTTGGATATGCACCAAACTTCTCCCTCATATTCGGGAATTACCCGTTGCATAAGATTTTTGCGTAATTCACGCACATTTTCAATCAAGTCATAAAAGGAAGTTTTACCGGTTTTAGCTCCGGAAAACATTAAATGTTCCTCAATTGAAATCAAATTCATAATGGCAATAGTTAAATCTTGATCTGATGACAAATCTTTAGGGTTCATTTTTTTGCCGGCGTCGATTTTTTCAACAAATTCTTTAACATCTTTCGCTTTTTTCATATTACTCTCCTTTGGAAAATTGATATAAATCCGCGGTATCATCAAAATTAGTAATTTCGGCATTGTTTCCGCTTAAGGGATGATAGTTAAAATAAATGCTTAACAGCGCTAAAGCCAGCACCGGTAAAACCACTTTTTCAAACGGAAAATGTGCGTGACCGCCGTTTTTTTGTTTCAGCCATTGATAAAATTTGGATACATAAATAAATACCAGTGCCCCTAACAAAGTTGAAAATAACAACGGGTCCATATAAAAACAGGCAATCGTTTGCGGGGAATAAGGCATATCCAAATACATAAAGCCGATTGAGCCGATTGATAAAGCCATCAGAAGTAAATTGCGTCCGGCAAAATTCCATCCTTTTTTATCAAACCATAAAATCAGCCAATAGCCTAATAATGCCAATAATGCGCCGGCCCAAACACCGACAACCGCGTCATCGACTCCATAACGGCGCGCTACTTCCAAAGAGGCACCGACAGCAACCGTGCAAACCGCACAGGCCGGATTAGCCAACGCTTTGCCGATTATACCTAAAAATAAAACTAAGCTAAGTAATAATGTCACGGTAAATCTCCTTAATTTTCAAGTTTTTTTATTTTTTCTGGTTCAACCAAACCGCCCGATACTATAAATTTAATGGCTTCTTCTACCGACATATCAAGCTCAATAACATCTTTTTTCGGTACAAAAATCAAAAATCCCGATGTCGGATTGGGGGTGGTTGGAATAAAAACATTCAACATATCACCGGATAATTTACTTTTGATTTCGCCGCTTAAGTCAGCACTTACCAAGCCTATAATCCAAAGCCCTTTACGCGGATATTCCAACATTACAACTTTCTTAAAAGCTTGAGTTTTGTCGGAAAAAACCGTTTCGAAAATCTGTTTTAATAGGGAATAAACCGATGATAATAAAGGTACGCGCGCCATAAACCATTCGCCCAGACGAATGAAAAATCTTCCCATAAATCCGGCAGCAAACATACCGATTAACATCAATCCCAAAATCAAGACTACCAAACCTAATCCGGGTATTGAAAACGGCATATAGTCACCTAACATCTCTTTATACTGCGGGGGAATTAATTTGCTGACAAAGCTGTCTACCCAAAATATCAATTTGTAAGCTAAATAAAAGGTCATACCAACCGGTGCGGTAACCAAAATTCCGGTAAACAGATAAGCCTTAAGTTTAGCACCCAACTTCATAAACACCGCTTGTTCTTTTTGTAAGCGCTGTTGCTTAATGTTTTTGATGTTTTTGGCGCGTTTTTTTAAATCTTTTTTCTTCATTTTGTTTTCCATTTTACCCTTTAATTTAAGCACTTTCTCTGATGTCGTCAATAATAAATTGCAAATTTTGCCTGCCGTTCCAACGATCAAATTTTAAAGTTCCGCAAATATCATATTTTTGCTTAGTCGGGTTCATCAGCGTATAACCTATTTCGTTATCACCAACGCGAAATGCGACCGCTTTAAGCGAATCGCCGTTGTCAGAGAAAAGAATGCAGCGAATGTGCCCGATACCCATAGCCGCCGGTTTAATAATGCGAATACCTTTTATCATTAACAAAGGTTCAGGATTACCTTGACCGAAAGGTTCCAGTTTTTCGAGATATTCAGCCAACTCATCGTTAACGCCGCCCAAATCCAGAATCGCGTCAATTTGTTTGGTCGGCAGGACTTTTTCTTCACCGGCACGGGAAATAACGTATTCGCCGACAAATTGGCGAAAATCCTCAATCTTATTTTCTTCCAGTGAGAATCCTGCGGCCAGGGTGTGACCGCCGCCTTTGGTCAGTACCCCTTTATCTTTGGCCGAGATGATTAAAGCTCCCAGATCAACTTCGGGAATCGAACGTGCCGAACCTTTTACCTCATCTTTTTCAATCGACATCACAAAAGCCGGTACATTATAACGCTCTTTCAAACGTCCGGCAACAATGCCGATAACGCCTTGATGCCAGTCATTCCCGTAAACAAAAGCCATCGGATAGGTTTGCGGGGTTCCCTCAAGCTGTTCAATCGCTTGCATCAAAACATAATTTTCAATGTCTTTGCGCTCAGTATTAAATTGATGAAGTTGTTCAACCAGAAATTCTGCTTCGCTTACGGAATTACAACATAGTAAACGATTGCCGAAATCAGCATCACCGACACGACCGCAGGCATTGATGCGCGGTCCTAATACATAACCTAAATGAAAAGCCTTTGGGGCTTGTTCTAAACCTGCTTTATCCATTAATGCAGTTAAGCCGATATTTTCCCTGCGTGCCATAACTTTTAATCCTTGGGTAACATAAGCACGATTTAACCCTTGCAGAGGAACGACATCACATACCGTGCCCAAAGCCACTATATCCAGCCATTTTTTTAAATCCGGTTCGGGGTGCCCATCATTATAATACTGTAAATTTCGTAACTCGCGATTAATCGCAACTATGGTCATAAATACCACTCCGCAAGCTGCCATATACTTCAAATAAGGGTAATCATTTTCATCATCAAGGCGCTTGGGGTTGACGACGGCGTATACTTTGGGCAGTTTGGTCTCAGCTTCGTGGTGATCCAGCACTATTACATCAAGTTGTTTATCATAAGAAGCATATTCTAAGGCGTCAAAAGATGTAGTGCCGCAATCAAGGGTCAAAACTAAATCAATGCCTTGAGCGGAGAATTCATCAATTGCTTGACGACTGGGACCATAACCCTCATCGCGGCTGGGAATATGTATCAGTGTATCCGTTCCTTGATAATTTAAAAACATTCGCATCAGCGCAGTGGAGGTGGCGCCATCCACATCATAGTCGCCGATTATGCCTATGTGTTGATGCGAAGTTATGGCTTGAGTTATTCTCTTGACAGCCTTATCCATATCTTTTAACACCGAGGGATTAGGCATAAGATTGTTTAGTTTGGGCTGTAAAAAATTTTCAACATCATCAACCGGAATACCGCGAAGAGCCAGAACTCTTGCCATAATATAAGGTAAATTATGCCTTTGCATCAGTAATTCGACTTGGCGCTCATCAACCTGACGGATATTCCATAAACATCCGCCTTTAGAAATCATATTATCCGTATAATCGGTCATTGAATATTAGTAAGTTAAATAAATTTCAGCACGACGATTTAAGCGCTCGCCTTCCGGCATAACTTCCAAATACATCGGCATAGAATCCGACAAGGCTTGAGTGGCAATTTTGTCTTTTTTAACTCCTAAAGAACGTAAGGCTTTAGCTACGTTATCAGCCCGTGCCGCCGATATTTTGAAATTGGCGAGTTTATGACTTACGGGATCAGTATTGCGGGTACGGGAGGACGCAAAGCCGCAAACTTCCACTTCAGCATTATGTTTCTTGGCCTGGGAGGCTATTTTGCGCAAGGTTTTATTGCCATCAGCGTCAATATAAGCGCCACCATTGGCAAAATATACTACTCCGGCTAAATAATGCATCCTCGGAGTTGCCGGATTGCTGTCATTTTGTGCTTCAACTTCAGAATCGAGAGGCTTTATTTGCGGTAAATCCTCACTCTTGGTAACTTTGGTAACTTTAGCAGGAGTTACTTTTTCTTCTTCATTGTCTTTTGAAAGCGCGGCATTTTCTTTATCTTCATTATCATCTTCATATAAGGCATTGGCTTTATCACCGATCAAAACGCCTTTTTCTTCAACTTTGCGTACCTCAACTTTGCCGCCGTCATCTACAACAATATCATTTCCTTCCTCAAAATCCGGAAAGAAAATGCTGGCGCAGGCACTTAAGCTCAAAGTTAACAACAGTGAATACAAAATATTAAAAAAACTATGCCGCAACATATTATCAGCCCCTTATGTTTTGCAAAATACAACTACCACATATTAACTTAAGGATATAAAACAATTATATTTATTTCACAAGTAAAAAAACACTTATTCGCAAAGATTTTGCACCTTAAAAGTGGTTATCTTGATAAATTGGTTTGTAATTTAAATAAGTTAATATATAATCAATTTAATTGAGTGGTATTAATTTGTGCCATAGGAGGTTTAGGGAAAATGACGGTTCAAGTCGTTAATTCGGCGATACATTTTGCAGCTTGGTTTATCCAAAGAGCTGCAAAGTCGAGACGTGAGCTCAGCAATATTGAATTGCAGAATATGTTGTTTTTGGCGCAGTTGCATTATGGAATTACCAATGGCGGTACATTGATACCTTCGATGTTTGTTTGTTATCGTAACGGTTTTTATGAACCGAATGTGAAACAAGCGCTGAAATTCAATTTAAGTTTGGAAACGGGAAAGTTTCAAAATGAAGAGTTGGAAGTGTTGGAAAATGTGTGGAATAAGTATTCTTCTCTTACAGAAGATGAAATTTTGACACAAGTATGGGCACTTAGTTTGTGGAAGAATAATTATCGGCAAAATAATGAGGTGATAGTTAATCCGCTGGAATATACTCCGCGAAAGAGCTTAAGGCTTTCCAGTGCAAGATCGGAAAATAAAGCGAAAATTCGTTTATCACAAAATGGTCCGGTTGAGGTTTCGCCGTGGTGTCCGCGCAAGGTTAATAAGAAGAAATAAGGTAAATAATAATGATTAAAAAGGTGTTTCTCGGTATTATACTGATGGGTTTGACTGCTTGTTCACAAGGGGAAAGTGTGTCTTTACCTACTACTTCATTGAATATTTCCACTATGAACGGTGATATTCATTTTAATGTAGAGGTGGCACGTACTCCCGAAGAGTTGCAAAAAGGTTTAATGTATCGTACTGAGATGCCTCTGACCAATGGGATGATTTTTGATATTTATCCGGTGCGCCCGATGGCTATGTGGATGAAAAATACGCAAATTTCGTTGGATATGTTATTTGTGGCGCCGGATGCCACTATCAGTATGATTAAGGAGCACGCCACACCGCTTTCGGAGGAATTGATTATTTCAAGGGATCCGGTCAGAGCGGTAATCGAAATTCCCGCCGGTAATGTTATGCGTTATAATATCAGAGTAGGGGATAAAGTACAACACGATATTTTGAATAATATGACGGCTTTGTCTGATGCTCCGGAGCTTCCTAATAATGCACCGGCACAGGGCGGAGTAGTAATCCCCAAGGGACCTAATGCACCGGCACAGGGCGGAGTAGTAATCCCCAAGGGACCTAATGCGCCGGCACAGGGCGGAGTAGTAATCCCTAAGGGACCTAATGCGCCGGCTATGTCTTAATATTTTTGAGTTTGTTAACTGAATCCCCAATACTGCGAGTATTGGGGATTTTGTAGTTTAGTTAAACAGATTAACGATTTTCGATGCTGTTAAAATATTCTTTGGTCGCATCAGCTAAATTACCAGCAGCCGGAGTATCACAGACAATTATACCGTGCGGGTGACTTTGCAATGCGGTAATTGTCCAACGGTGATTGATGGCACCTTCAACTGCTTGATAGATAGCTTGAGCCTTATTTTCCCCATTAGCCATAATGATAACCTCTTTAGCATCCATAATAGTGCCGACGCCGACAGTTAAAGCTTGAGCAGGAACCTTAGTCACGTCGTTATCAAAAAAGCGTGAATTATCTTTGATTGTTGATGCGGCTAAAGTTTTGATACGAGTGCGTGAGCATAGAGAGGAAAAAGGCTCGTTGAAAGCAATATGCCCGTCCGTGCCGACGCCGCCTAAAAACAAGTCTATACCGCCACAGGCATTAATGGCTTTTTCATAATTGTCACATTCCTTAGCATAATCTTTGGTCATACCGTCTAAAATATGAATATTTTCACGCTTAATATCAATGTGATTAAAAAAGTTTTCAAACATAAAATAATGGTAACTTTGTGGCGATTGCGGCGGTAATCCGACATATTCATCCATATTAAAAGTAACTACATTAGCAAAAGAAATTTTTTTATTTTTATACATTTTGATTAATTCGCGGTATACACCTAAAGGCGTCGAGCCGGTAGGAAGTCCTAAAACGAAAGGATGAGTTGCGTCCGGTTTAGCTTTTTTGATACGGTAAGCAATATAGCCGGCAACCCAAATCGCACATTGTTCGGCATTATCTTTGATAATAACTCTCATCTAAATTTTTCCTCTTACAAAGTTACCTTTAATAATGGTATAAATTAATTCTAAATTTTTATCAAGCACAATTATGTCGGCATCATTTCCCGGAACCAGCAAGCCGATGTGAGGTTGTTTCATAATCTGCGCCGGATTGGTCGAGGTCATACGCACGGCTTTATCAATTGATATTCCCCAAGATACCAAATTGCGAAAACCATCCAACATAGATATGGCTGAACCGTTTATAACATTATCGCTTTTACGGTAGAAACATTTATCCAAATATAAATCCGGCGTCATAGATAAATCGGTTTTCGCCGGATAAAGCGCATCGGTAATCATCACAATTTGACTTAACGGCTTGCATTTAAGCAATAAGTTAACCAAATTGGGATTGACGTGAACACCATCACCGATAATCTCACAAGATAATTCCGAGTGAATAAGCGTTGCTCCGACCACGCCGGGTTCACGGTGATGCATCGGACGCATCGCATTAAACAAATGAGTAACGTGCATTATATTAGCTTGCATACCTTCCATCATTTGGTCATAAGTGGCGTCGGTGTGACCGGCTTGTAAGACAATACCTTTGTCGAGACAATAAAGTGCCAGTTCGCGCATGCCTTTTAATTCAGGAGCTACAGTCATATTAATCAGATGACCTTTGGCTGCTTTATAGAGGCGTTTCATATAATTTAAATCAACTTTGGATAACCCTTCAGCTTGTTGAGCGCCGATGCGTTCAGGAGATATAAAAGGTCCTTCTAAGTGAAGGCCTAAAATTTTAGCACCTTTTTCTTTGCCGATAGCTTCAACAATAGCAGAGATATTTTTCATTAGTTGCGGCTCAGCTTTAGTCATACAGGTGGGAATAAATGATGTCACGCCATAGTCGGCTAAAACTTCAGACATTCGCAATATTGAATCGACTTTGCCGTCATCAGTGCCGTATCCGCCAATGCCGTGAATGTGAGTATCGATAAATCCCGGTAAAATATAGGCCCCTTTGACATCAATAATCTTGACATCGGGAGTGAATTTTTTTTCCTTAAAACGTTCTTCGTTATATACATCAACGATTTTAGTGCCTTTAATATATACGGCACATTTCGACATTACCGAAAATCCGGTTAAGACATTAGCGTTATGCAGACAAACTGCCGCTGACATTATAAAATCTCCTAAAACTAAAATTCAATACGTACGATTACGCGACGATTTTTAATGCGGTTTTCCGGAATAGGTTCGCCATAAGGATTCATATTCGGATAAGCCGGAGATATTTCCGCCAAACCTACAGCCTTGAAACGGTTAATGTCCATAGAATTAGCTATCATAGCACGTACAACCGCACCGGCTCGGGCTCCGGATAATTCCCAGTTAGACGGAAGAGTATCAGATTCGTTGGTATCATCGGTATGCCCCTCGACCACAATACGATATTTTTTGTATTTATTGCCGTTGAGCAACAGAGATATTTTCTTAATTACCGGAATAGCCTCTGGCTTTAAGGTAACCGCACCTTTATCAAATAAGTTGATTGATGTCATTTCCAAGGTTGCCCCGTTGGCATCGGAAGAAATTATTACGCCGTTTTCTTCCAGATTAAGGTCTTTAGCGTCATTAATGAAATTAGTCATCATATCGCCCATACTGCCTTCACCATTATCACTACCGAAAGCTGCGGCTAAGGCATATTGAATCTGGGCAGCTTTGTTTTTATCCAAATTTGATGATGAGAACAAAACAATGAACAGAGCCAACAGCAAGCACAATAAATCGGAATACGGAACAAGCCACGTTTCATCGGGATGGTCGTCGTGAGGAATTTCGGGAGTTTTTTTTCTTGCCATTGGTTATTCCTTGGTTTTGCGTTGAGATTGCGGGATAAAGGCTTGAAGTTTAGCTTCCATCGCCAATGAAGATGCGCCGCTTTGTAATGCCAAAGCTCCTTCTAAAATCATTTTTTTCAATGCAACTTCTTCTTCGGATAATTGTTTAAGTTTGGTAGCAAAGGGGTGACATATAACATAACCGGTAAAAATACCTAGCATTGTTGCGATAAAGGCAGCGGCGATTGAGTGACCCAGTTTTTCAATATCGGTTAAATTACCTAAAGCGGCAATAAGTCCGATAACCGCACCCAAAACACCCAAGGTCGGAGCATACATACCGCCTTGCGAAAAAATAAGTGAGCCGGCGTGATGGCGGGGTTCCATATTTTTAATATCAGCTTCAACAACTTCGGCTATAAAATCAGCGTTAAAACCATCGGCTACCATACCTAAAGTAGAGCGCAAAAAAGGATCTGTAACCTCATTGGCTTTTTTCTCAATAGCCATATTGCCATCTCTTTTGACGGTTTTAGCCAGTTCTACAAACAAATCAACGATTTCTTGTTTTGGGGTTAATTTCTGCCCGCTGAATACTTTTTTTACCAATTTAGGAAAAGCCTTGAGTTGAGAGGCCGGAATAGCATTACTCACAGCAGCGGATGTGCCGGCGATAATAATCAAAAAGGCTGCCGGATTAATCAAAGCGTGAGGATCGGCACCTTTAAGATACATACCGAAACCGATTGCTAAAAAACCGCCAACCATACCAATTAAAGTACTTTTTTCCATTTTTTTGGTCCTATAAAAACAATAAACTAACAATATTATACCCAGTATACAGGCCTATGTTTTAAATTTAGGTTAAAATTAAGGTGTAAAAATTAAAAAAAAGGATGATTTTTGCTTAAGAACAATACAAAATTATGCTATAAGTTAATATAGGCTGAGATATAAACGAGGGATAAATGACAATATTTTTGACAGCGGTAGCGGCGTTAATTTTGGGATACTTAATCTATGGGAGATTGGTTGAAAAGATTTTCGGTGCCGATGAAAAATATGTAACGCCGGCAATTTCCAAGTGCGATAATGTTGATTTTATGCCGATGTCGGGTTGGCGTGTATTTTTGATTCAGTTTTTGAATATTGCAGGATTAGGGCCGGTGTTTGGAGCAATTTTGGGCGCATTGTATGGGCCGGTGGCATTGTTGTGGATTGTGTTGGGCTCGATTTTTGCCGGCGGAGTACACGATTATTTGTCGGGAATGATGTCGGTGCGTGAAGACGGATCGTCTTTGGTAAAGATTGTAGAAAAATATATGGGCGCCAAAACTCGCAACATCTTTTTGGTTTTGATGGTGGGTTTTTTGTTGTTATTGGGGGCGGTTTTTGCTATGTCGCCGGCGCATATGTTGGCTGATTTAACCAAAAGTTCTTTTGTTTATTGGATAATGGCGGTTTTCGGGTATTATTTTTTGGCAACAATGTTACCGATAGATAAAATTATCGGAAGATTTTATCCGTTGTTTGCCCTGCTTTTAATTGTTGTAACAATGACTTTGATGGTGGTGCTTTTTATTAAGGGAGGGGAGTTTTATTCCAACTTGAGTTTTGGCAACCAGCATCCTAATGGATTACCGATTTTCCCGCTAATGTTTGTAACTATTGCGTGTGGAGCAATAAGCGGATTTCACGCTACCCAATCTCCGTTGATGTCACGTTGCCTAAAAAATGAAAAATACGGGCGGGCAATTTTTTACGGAGCGATGATAACAGAAGGCATAGTTGCTTTGATTTGGGCTACTTTGGGTATGGCGTTTTATCAAGGAAGCGAGGGTTTGCTGGCATCGGTTAATAATGCCGGTCCGGGGGGAGTAGTATCGGAAGTTTCACAAGGTTTGTTGGGCAGTATAGGTGGGAGTTTAGCAATTTTGGCGGTGGTAATATTGTCGATTACTTCCGGCGATACGGCTTTCCGTTCGGCCAGATTGACTATTGGCGATTATGTTTTAGTTAAAAATGACTTAAAAAAAAGATTACTTATAAGTGTATTGGTTTTATCCGGCGGCATAGCATTAAGTATGTTCGATTTAACCACAATTTGGACTTATTTCGGTTGGTCGAATCAGTGTCTTGCTACCATAGTATTATGGACGGCAAGTGTATATTTGTGGCGTAATAAACGTTGTTATGCGATAACTTTATTGCCGGCAATGTTTATGACTGCAGTATGCGTAACCTATATTATGTATGATAAAATCGGGTTGCGGTTGAGCATTGATTTATCGTGTTTTGTCGGCACAACAATAGCGCTTTTGGCGGGATTTTTCTTTATGTGGCGTGTGCGTAAAAAATAACATTTGACTTTGAAGGGAAATTGTGTTTTTAGTTATGGCACCGATGAGGGTCTCGTAGCTCAGCTGGATAGAGCAACAGCCTTCTAAGCTGTGGGTC
>FLNX01001846.1_pt1 | contig 11628 bp, 11 predicted proteins | sample 1140341 | NCBI WGS metagenome assembly FLNX01 (sample SAMEA3878208, study PRJEB12797) | bioreactor metagenome | biome: Moose rumen | place: Sweden | collected 2011-10
GCTCCAGCAACTCCTACTGCGCAGCCTGCGGCAGGAGTGACACCATTCCCTCCGACAGTTGAGAGTGATGCTGCCGATGACCTTCCTTTCTAAAGAATAAGACGGTTATAAAAATGTAAGGCTCTGGTATCTGATGATATCGGAGCCTTATATTTTTACAGTTTATTTCTTTTGTTCTCTTTCCGTAATTATACCATGGCGATAAGCATACAGCAACTCTTCCAAATCAGTAATCTGTTGCTTGATTTCCCTTCCTTTGTCAGTATCGGCGACGCGCATCCTGCGTTGTGACATCTCTACAATTTGTGTCGTACTCTTAATGTCTGTACCTTGTCTGATAGCATCTATCGTACTTGTAAAAGGCTCATGCTGAACAAGTTCAAATCCTCGGCTGTGATATACCAAAGTATAACCTGCAATACCAGTTTCCTTATGATATGGCTCAGAGAATCCTCCATCAATCACCATTAACTTGCCATTGGCTTTTATCGGAGTCTCACCTTTTACGACATGAACTGGTACGTGACCGTTTATGACATGCCTGTTTTCTCCTTTGACGTTAAAAGCGTCGAGTAGCATATCCATAACTTCTTCCTTGTCTCGAAGCTTGAAATAGTTACCTTTCTCTTCGTGATGAGTGTCTTTTTCTTTTATGAAATAGCGTTCAAAGGTAGCCATCTTTGATTTGTCAAACAAAGGACTGTCTGGACCGCACCATAAATATAGGAAATAGTCTATAGCCTGCTTGCGTTCCTCTGGGTCAGAGTCATTCTGGAATGCAGAGCGTACGATCATTCCTATTTGGTGCATCAGTTCCTTACCTTTATATTTCTGTCCTGGAGAGATTTCAACATCTTTAAGTGTCCCGTTCTCATTGAGAGGTATAGACGCATGGAAAAGTAAGTTGTTGTTAATGACCGCATACATGCATCCATGTCTTAGAATCATACGTATGTGCTTATGGAGTTTCTCGCATATCATAAACGAGTGATGCAACCCTCTCATAAGTGTAGCCTCTTCCTCTGTAAGTTTGTTGGGCTGGCTTGGATCGACAGTAGGGAAGTTGCATGATGACATCATATATTCCTTCCCGTCGATATGGCAGGTCTGTTTTTTGAAATCAATGTTGTTTAGTAGTTTCCTGTCATTCATCATCCACCATGAGTTTCGCTCTATAGCTTGAGCCTCAAGCTTGAATTGAATAACAGAAATAGCCTTATGCATCTGAGCGTATAAGGTACGTTGCTTGTCGGTAAGGGTATCTTCTCCTAATACTTTTGGTAGGAACTCCTCACAAGGGTCGTTCTTATATGTGTCCATGGCGAATGTTGCCAGAGGTACAAGATTTATCCCATAGCCGTCTTCAATTGTTGTCATGTTAGCATACCGCAAAGCGATTCTTATGACATTGCAGATACATGCGTCGTTTCCTGCGCATGCTCCCATCCACAGTATGTCGTGGTTACCCCATTGAATGTCCCATCTGTGCAGAGGCTTCAGGGTGTCTAATATGATGTGTGCTCCAGGACCTCTGTCGTATATATCCCCTAATAGGTGCAGTTGGTCGATAATCAGTCTTTGAATGACTGTGGATATGGCCGTAATGAAATCATCAGACCTGCCTGTAGAAATAATAGTGTCGATTATTGCACTGACATATTCTGTCTTGTCAGCATCGTCAGTACGTTCGTGTAACAGTTCCTGAATTATATAACTGAAATCGTCTGGTAATGCTTTGTGTACCTTGGATCTTGTATATTTACCTGATACTTCTTTGCAAACACTTACCAATCTGGTAATCATCAGATGGTACCATTCGTCGATGTCCTCTTCATATTGCTTTACGAGCTCAAGTTTCTGCTCAGGATAATATATAAGAGTACAAAGCTCACGCATCTCCGATTCGCGCAAGGTGTTTCCAAACAGCTCTTTTACTTTCCGTTTGATGTTTCCGGAAGCATTTTTCAGGACATGCTGAAAAGCTTCATTCTCACCATGTATATCAGCAAGGAAATGCTCCGTTCCCTTGGGGAGGTTTAATATGGCTTGTAAGTTAATGATTTCAGTACTTGCGTCAGCAACCGTTGGAAACGATTGTGCCAACAGCTCCAAATATCTTTTGTCTTTATTGAAATCGTAGTGTCTCCTTTTCATGTCTTTTATGTGGCAGAATTATAAAATCATATTTCTAATCATTTGTGTGTCTTTGTCGTTAATAGCCTCAAAAGGCAAGAATCCTTCGCTGAGCGAGAAGTAATCTTTCAGCAACTGTAAAATTCTTGCGGTGAAAGTCTTTAGTCTTAACCCTTTTAATATGGCGACCAAACGGTCTTCGTCGTAATCTCCAAACAGCATCTCCTTATAAAGTTCCATAAGGTGGCGCATACTGAATTGTTTATGTTGAACATATTTTTGTGCAGCCATTAACTTCATGGCAAGTTGTCTCAGGTCTTTCTCCTCCTTTTGAGTCAGATTGTTGAGGCTTGATGTTTTTAGTGACATCTCTTTGGTTAGAAGTTGTCCTTTGGCTTTCTGGAGCGGACGGGGGAAGCGGCTTATGCTGTCAACATTTATATATGGTGTGTCGAGTTGCACAATACCAATCCCTTTCATTATTTCTTCTAAGATGTCCTCATCGCTGGCATATAACATTATACGCTGCCATTGTGACGGGTTCAAAGATCTTAGGTTCAGTATTTGGTCGCTGCTAAGAACTTTCCATTTTACGTTTTGTGAGACACATGCATTCAATAAGGCACATATTGCATACTTTTCTTCCTCACTCATCAGGATATGATAGCGCGTGTCAATCACTTTTCTGTAGAGCAGCAATGTCTGTTCAACAACCTCTCCGATGCTAATACTACTGTCAAGGAGATATGAGGGGATGGTGCATATTCTATTTGTCCATCCAAGTTTTGTAAGGTTTTCTTGCTCGGAAATGCTTGATACGATTGTTGCGTCAGCTGTTTGTATCATTTGCTTAAAATACAATACCTCCTTGTATCTTTTTTCCATGTACCTCTCGTTCCTCATAGTATATGGTTCAAGTTCACCATGTAGTGATACTATCCATGCTATACCAGAGCTTTGTATTTGTTTATAGAGCTTATATGCGTCATAATCCCAACAGATATGCAAATGAATGATCTCCGGCTTATATTCTTTTAATACGACCTGTAGTTTCTCTGCCTGTGTCATAAGCTTCACTTCTTCCTTCTCTTTCAAGAGTGATACCAAACTGGTGACACTGTCAGATATAATATCCTTTTCTTTTATTTCTGGTATGTAGTGTAAAATTCGTGTCATAGCTTGTGACTAATAAAATCGTATTTGTCTGCTCTTATGTACTTGATCTTATAGCTGAGATAATTCCAAATCAGACTTATCTCATAGAAAGGAATTCTGAATAAAGAGATGTCCTCAGAGAAAATGCTGAGTGCTCTTTTGGCAATAATAAGCCTAAGGACGCACGTGGTGATTAATGCCGCTCCAGCAACACCTGCTAACAACCAATTCCCTGTTATAATGGCATATAATGCACATGTCAGTATTAATATGTAATTAAAATGCAAGGCAAGTTGGTCAAGATTCATGATAAACCGGTGCCAAAAGGAACGTTTCAGGTGTTTTCGGTTCTCCATATAGAACAAATGCTTGTTACGCCAGCCTTTGTTTGTTGGCTCCTGTTCTTTAAGCCATCCCAGATGATTTAGCTCTAATGCCACACGTCCTTTCTGGGCATATTTGTTCACCATGAAGTCATACTCCCCACGTAGATATTTAAGATTGCCGCGGAACCCGTCTTGCCCAATGAAAAGACTCTTCCTGAACATCAAGTTGTTGCTGTTGTGGCGGTATGCGGTACCTTTGGCGGCTTCCCTAAAAAGATAAATGTCTGTGTGCAGGCGTTCGAATCTTCTATATGGTGATGTCTCCTCATCATAATTTGTATATCCGTATACCATGTCAATACCGTCAGAGCAATTCCTTGCCATCGTTTTAAGCCATTGGTCTGACAATGGTGTGCACTCTATATCAGTAATTAACAGCCATTCGTTTTTCGCGGCTTTCACGCCGAGCGTGATAGCCAGTTTCTTACGGCTCATGTAACGCGATGTCTCAGGAATGAAAGTGGAGTAGAGACGCGGATGGTCTTTATAGCGTTTCAGGATGTCTTCTGTCTCAGAATCCCCTTTCCATGCCACGACGATCACCTCATATTCGACAGGATAGTCTTGTGATAGGAATGTCGGCAGGTTTGCTTCCAGTTCTTTCGCGTTCTCATGGGGCGTTATAATAATACTGACGGGTTGAAGCTCCTTTGCTTGTGATTCGTCATTAATGGCGTTCCGTACACTTTTAGGTATCCGGAAGAATCCGTTCAATAAGGGAGTGATGATGGCAGAAACCATCATCACAACAGCTATGATTAATAATATGTCGTATGTCAGAGTCATTCTTATAGTTTAAAAATCTTCTGTCGTATAGCCTTTAGGTAGTTTCCTACAATTATATTGACTTGCCATAATCTCCCCGTAGGCACCGGCAGAGCGGATGGCAATAAGGTCGCCTCTATGAACGCGGTGAAGGTCTATGGATTTAGCAAAGACATCGCTTGATTCACAGATAGGACCGACAACGTCGTAGGTCTCTTTAGGCTCTTGGCTACTTATATTCTCAATCTTATGGAACGCTTGATAGAGAGCCGGTCGTATAAGGTCTGTCATTCCTGCGTCAACAATGCAGAATTGCTTGGCAGTTCCTTGTTTCACATATAGCGTGCGTGTGATAAGTGAGCCCATTTGTGCCACTACTGCACGTCCCAGCTCAAAGTGGAGCTTTTGTCCATGTCTTAGCTTCAAGAACCGTGCATAGGTGTCGAAATATGCCTTGAAGTTAGGTATAGGAATGCGGTTTGGGTGGTCGTAGTCAATGCCAAGACCTCCTCCTACGTTAATGTTCTCAATCTTTATATGTCGCTTCTCCAATTGACATTGAATGTCATTGATGCGATTGCATAATGCGGCAAAATCGTCCATATTGAGAATCTGTGAGCCTATATGAAAGTGCAGTCCTATAAACTTTACGTTTTTCATCTCTGACGCTTTTTCTATAGCTCCTTCCATATCCCGCATTGCAATACCGAATTTGTTTTCCGCCAGACCAGTTGTAATCTTCGCATGGGTGTGAGCGCCTACGTCAGGATTGATACGGAAACATATTGATGCGGTTTTCCCTTTCCTTCCGGCAAGCTCATTGATAACCTCGAGTTCTGCAACGCTTTCTACATTGAAGCAGAATATATTCTTGTCCAGTCCCAAGTTTATTTCCCAGTCGCTCTTTCCTACACCAGCATAGACAATCTTTGAAGGAGAGAATCCTGTCTCAATGCATCTTTCTATCTCTCCTCCGCTGACGCAATCTGCTCCCAAGCCGGCTTGACAAATCACGTTGAGCACCTTTGGGTTTGCATTAGCCTTGATGGCATAATGTACGATAAATCCTTCATGTTTGGCAGCCTCTTGGTTTATTGCCTTTAAGGTTTCCCTGAGCAGTTCCGTGTCATAATAATAAAACGGCGTTTGCTTCTGTAAGAAACTCTCTATCGGAAACTTCTCATTCATTGTATATATTGTGTTGTGTGTTGATAAGTATTTATTTGAATAGAACGTTACTTAAGTTCTGAAGAGCCTGTTTCTTATCGGCTTCCTTGATAAGGAAAGAAATGTTATAGTTGCTTCCTCCATAGCTGATCATGCGCACTGGTATGTTCTTCATTGCGTCTGTAGCGAGTGTCTCGAAGCCGAGGTTACTCCAGTCAAGATCGCCTACTACACATATAATGCACATGTTGGAGTCAACGGTCACAGTTCCATATTTCTTTAACTCGTCTATGATTTCGTTAAGGTGTGCGTCATTATCAATACTCATAGATACTCCGACCTCTGAGGTGGCGAGCATATCAATAGGAGTCTGGTAACTCTCGAAAATCTCAAAGACCTTACGGAGGAAACCTGTTGCCAGAAGCATGCGGCTGGACTTGATCTTTATCGCTGTGATATTGTCCTTGGCAGCGACAGCCTTGATTTTTCCGCGTACAAGAACATTGTCGATGATGGTGCCTTCTGCGTCTGGCTCCATAGTGTTCTTGAGACGTACAGGTATACCAGCGTATTTTGCCGGTTGTACACATGTGGGATGTAAGATCTTTGCTCCAAAGTATGCAAGCTCTGCCGCTTCCTCAAAGTTCAACTGGCGAATGGCTTCTGTGTTGTCTACCACGCGTGGGTCATTGTTGTGCATACCATCGATATCTGTCCAAATCTGTATCTCTTCTGCGTTCAATGCTGCACCGATAAGTGATGCGGTATAGTCAGAACCTCCGCGTTGCAGGTTATCTACCTCACCGTATGCGTTACGGCAGATGAATCCCTGTGTTATGTAAACTTGCTGATTCTCATTCTCAGCCATTGTGGCAGCCAGCTTCTCTTTTATATATTGTGGGTCTGGCTCTGCGTTCTTGTCAGTACGCATAAAGTCGAGTGCGTTGAGTAATACGGCTTTGATGCCACATTCCTGGAGATAATTAGTCATCATGTTAGTGCTGATTATCTCACCTTGTGCTACTATACTTTTCTCCTCAAAGCTTGTAAACAGATCCTTGGTGAAAGTGCGGAGATAGTCGAACTCGTCTTTTAGGAAAAGACGAGTCTTCTCTTTCGTCTCATCAGAAGAATATAGCTCCTCAATGTGCTGGAGGTATTTCTTCTCAAGCTGATTGATAACCTCATTAGCACCCTCTGGGTTCTTTTTATAGAGGTAGTCTGATATTTCAACAAGTGTGTTGGTAGTGCCACTCATAGCAGAGAGTACTACAAATACTGGTTCTCCCGATTTTGTTATTAACGAGGCAACGCTCTTCATCCGCTCCGGTGAGCCAACAGAGGTCCCACCAAATTTCATAATCTTCATAGTTGTATGTTTTTATTGTTAATTTTCTGTGTTTTGATCTGACTTCTCCTTTGCATTCTCCTCTTCTTCTTCCTCTTCCTCTAACCCGAAGTCTATATCCTGATTTTCTTCTTTGTTATAGAAGTCGTCTGTTATGTTGTTGATTTGTCCATCCTTGCAACGATAAACAATGCCATGAAACTCGTTAAGGAGACTTACGTTGTGCGTGGTCATTACGACAGCTGCGCCCGTCTCACAGATTTCCCGCAAAAGAGTGACGATGTTGTTGGCTGTCTCAGGGTCGAGGTTTCCAGTAGGCTCGTCAGCTATGATTATGCGAGGCTTGTTAAGGATGGCACGTGCAATAGCTATACGCTGTTGCTCTCCTCCAGACAACTCATGTGGCATTTTATCCTTCTTGTCAAGCATGTCTACCTGTTTTAGGACTTCCTCGATCCGCTCATTTATTTCGTTCTTGTCTTTCCATCCAGTAGCCTTTAGCACAAAACGGAGGTTTTTCCAGACGCTTCTGTCGTGAAGCAACTGAAAGTCTTGGAAGATGATTCCCATTTGCTTGCGTAATGCAGGAATCTTGCTCCTTTTGATAGGAATAATGTTCTGTTCGAGCACTTCGGCATGGTCGGCATCGTCTTTGTCGATGTCGAGTTCACAATAGAAGGTTTTCAGTAAGGAACTCTTGCCTGAGCCTACCTTACCTATTATATATATAAACTCTCCTTCATTGACCTCGAAGTTTACATTACTGAGAATTTTCTTCTCGTCCTGATATATGTTTACGTTTTTATATTCAATCAGCATAATTTATGTAATTTATTTTTTGTTCGTAATGATTTACTGATTAGCTTTCTCCGTCCTACGTTTCTTGTCCCATTCCGGATCATGCCGCTTAAGCAGCTCCTGTGCCACGTCTTCTATTCGCAATCCTTTGCTGGTTAGAAGGACGATAAGATGGTAGAGCATGTCTGAAGCCTCATATATTAGTTGCTCATTTGTCCCGTTTGTAGCCTCAATCATCGTCTCAATCGCCTCTTCCCCAAACTTCTGAGACATTTTGTTGATGCCCTTTCGGAAAAGACTGGTGGTGTAGGAGCCTTCGGGCATTTCCTCATGACGCTTCTCTATGAAATCCTGTAATGCCGTTAGGAAAAGCAGAGGGTTTCTTGTATTCTCCTCACCCCAGCATGTGTCTGTACCAGTATGGCATGTCGGTCCGGTAGGATGGACTGTTACGAGAAGAGTGTCGTTGTCGCAATCGTTTTTTATGTCTACAAGATGTAGGAAATTACCAGACGTCTCACCCTTTGTCCAAAGAGTGTTTCGTGAGCGGCTCCAGAAGGTTACCTTCTTAGTCTTAACCGTAATGTCAAATGCTTCTTGATTCATGAATCCGAGCATTAGCACGTTCTTTGTCTCCGCATCTTGTATGATGGCTGGTACAAGACCATTCAGTTTATCGAAATCTATTTCCATTGTTATATAGTCCTTACATGAATACCTTCATTTTGCAAATACTGCTTCAAGTCAGGAATCTTTATCTCACCGAAGTGAAACACGCTTGCTGCCAATGCGGCATCAGCCTTGCCTTTTACAAAGACATCCTTGAAATGTTCCATGCAGCCTGCTCCGCCACTCGCAATAATAGGAATCGGTAGCTCGTCAGATAAGCGTGCTAAGGCTTCATTGGCGAATCCTTCTTTACATCCGTCATGGTTCATGGAAGTGAAAAGAATCTCTCCTGCACCACGGTCGGCAACCTCCCGAGCCCATTCGAAAAGACCACGGTTGGTTCGCTCACGACCACCTTTGACATAGCAGTGCCATCCGTCATCGTCAAGGCGTGCGTCGATGGCACATACGCATACCTGTGAACCGAAATGGTTTGTAATGTCATTTATAAGTTCCGGGCGTCTTAAGGCTGCGCTGTTTATGCTCACTTTGTCTGCTCCGGCATGAAGCAGGCGCTCCACGTCAGTAAGCTCATTGATACCTCCGCCAACGGTGAATGGTATGTTTATTTCTCTTGCTACCCGTTCAACCATCTCAGTGAAAGTCTTCCTTTCCTCAAATGACGCTGTGATGTCAAGAAATACCAGTTCGTCGGCTCCAGCGTCACTATATGCCTTACCCAGTTCAACAGGGTCGCCGGCACTTCTTAAGTTTATGAAGTTAGTGCCTTTCACGGTCTCTCCGTTCTTTACGTCAAGACATGGAATTATTCGTTTCGCAACACCGTTGAATACTGGCATCTTGTCTGTTGAGACAGAAGACAGGCGACAGACATCTATCTTCCCTTCGTAGTAGGCTTTGCCAAATACTACGGCAGGAATATTCTCTTGCCTTAGTGCAAGAATGTCTTCTGTTGATGACACACCACCACTTGCAATCAGGTGTAATTGGGGATATTCTGCCATTATACGCTTGTATAAGTCTATGGCAGGACCAGCCAGTGTGCCGTCTTTGCTTATTTCCGTACAGAGAACGTTCTTCACCCCACGGTCAATGTATCTTTTCAAGAAAGGTAACAAATCCTCTTGCGAGTCTTCTTTCCACCCATTTATACTTACCTTGCCATTCCTTACATCCGCACCTAAAATCAGCCTGTCGGAGCCAAAACGGTCGAGCCAGCTTAGAAACAGTTCTGGATTTGTTACTGCAATACTTCCTATCGTTACCATTGACGCTCCAGCATCGAAGGCTTTCTCGATATCTTCCTCTGTCTTGATGCCTCCACCGAAATCAACTACAAGGTTGGTCGTTTCAGTGATGGCACGCAGTATGTTGTCATTAACAATATGCTTGGATTTCGCTCCGTCGAGGTCTACGACATGCAACCGCTTAAATCCAAGACTCTCAAACTCTTTTGCTTGAGAGACGGGATCTTCGTTGTATACGGTTTTCTTGTCGTAGTCGCCTTTTGTAAGGCGAACGCATTTGCCGTCGATGATGTCTATTGCTGGTATCAGCTCTATTTCTTGTAACATCTTACTTGTTGTTTAGCTCCAAAAAGTTCCTGAGTATTTGCTCGCCAACCTTACCGCTTTTCTCAGGATGAAACTGGCAAGTGTAGAAATTATCTTTATGTAATGCGGAAGAGTAGGGGAGAATGTAATTTGACGTTGCTGCCGTCCATTCGCATAGGGGAACATAATAGCTGTGTATGAAGTAAACGAAAGGACTGTCTTGCATCTGTCTTCCCTCTTCTTTGTCAACAGACTCAGTGAGACCTTTAAAGAGATCCGAACGCAACTCGTGAAGTGCGTTCCAACCCATGCATGGAACCTTGTGTACCGTGGCGGTACACAAAGTTGACATTGTCTCAGGACCGTGTCTGTTCTCATGGCGCTTAGGCGAGAACCGCTTTACGTCTACGTCAAACACGCCAATGCAGTCGGTATCACCTTCTTCTGAATGGCGACACAGCAATTGCTGACCGACGCAGATTCCCAGTACGGGTTGCCGTAGGTCTTTAATTAACTTGTCGAGGTTGTGCTCTCGCAGATAACGCATACAGTTACCAGCTTCCCCTTGCCCAGGAAAAATGACACGGTCGGCTTTCATCAATTGTTCCTTAGAGTCTGTTAATACAGGCTCAATGCCAAGTCTCCTCAAAGCGTTTACCACTGAGTATATGTTTCCTGCATTGTATTCAACGATTGCTACTTGCATTCTTTATCAAAAATAAAACATTTCTGAATGTTCTTTCAGAATCGGTTCACCATATAATATTTCGACTGCAAAGGTACGATTAAGTGAGCACAATACAAAATAAAAAGCTATTTTTATTTACCAAACAACTCAGAATGAGATCCCAATCGCACCAGCTCAATAATGTCAGAATCAGGGTCAACCCAGATGAGCAGGAAGTCACCCTCAACATGACACTCCATGCATCCTTTGTATTCGCCGTGGAGCATGTGAGGAAAGTATTCCTGCGGTATGGGTTGCTCTTGATGTAGCATGTTCAGAATTACTTTCAATGCTTTAAGCTTTCTGGTGTTATATTGGTATCGCTTAAAGTCTTTTTTGTATCTTGTTGATAAGAAAAGTTTCTTCATACCTCAACTCCAAGTGCTTTGAACATTTCATCAACATTGTCATAAACATCTTCGGCAGGATATTCCTTCCGACTCATGGCTTCTCTGATGGCTTCTTTTGTCTCCTCGTTAGGCTCGTGATACACGATATCCAGTAAGACGCTCTCCACGTAGTTGTTCAGTGTGCGGTTCTCGCGTGCTGCATTGCGCTTCAGCCCCTCTAAAAGGTCAGCACGCAAACGGAAGGAGGCGGGGCGGCGTACAATCCTTGTTTCCATTGCTCTGTAATTATTTGTAATACATTTGCATGCAAAGGTAATGTTTTTGTATGACAATGCCAAGGATTTATCGGACTTTTTGCGGATTAGTATAGGTGTTGTAGCATAGTTTTTGCTAAAATAAATTTAATGATTATCCGCAATTAGCCGACTAAAAATTTGGCAGGATCCCTGGAAATGCTTACCTTTGCACCAAGTTTGAAATTCCACTGTAAGATGAAGCTATTTGAATTTACCCAGCGTTTTCCCGACGAGGCCTCCTGCGAGTCTTATCTCAAGACTCAACGTGAGAAGTCTGGCATTGTTTGCAAGAAGTGCGGTTGCCACAAGAACTATTGGGA
>FLNX01001756.1_pt1 | contig 11624 bp, 9 predicted proteins | sample 1140341 | NCBI WGS metagenome assembly FLNX01 (sample SAMEA3878208, study PRJEB12797) | bioreactor metagenome | biome: Moose rumen | place: Sweden | collected 2011-10
GTGGTATGGGTAAATGCTGCGTATCAGGTGCAGGCGCTATCATCGTTGACTACAAAGCCAAAACCGTTACTATCGAGGGCGTTACCTACAAAGAAGGCGACTATATTTCGCTCAACGGCTCGACCGGACAAGTTTATGCAGGTGAGATTCCTACCAAGGCTGCCGAACTCTCAGGCGACTTCAAAGCCCTCATGGATCTTTGCGACAAATATACCAAACTGCAAGTTCGTACCAATGCCGACACGCCGCATGACGCTCGCGTAGCACGTGCTTTCGGTGCTAAAGGTATAGGTCTGACACGTACAGAGCACATGTTCTTCGACGACAAGAAGATTATCGCTATGCGCGAGATGATTCTTGCTAAAGATGCTGAAGGCCGTGAAAAAGCACTTGCTAAACTCCTGCCTTATCAGAAAGCCGACTTCAAGGGTATCCTCGACGCTATGGATGGTTGCCCCGTTAACATCCGTCTGCTTGACCCGCCATTGCACGAGTTCGTTCCTCATGATCTGAAAGGTCAGGAGCAGATGGCTGCTGAAATGGGTGTTACCGTTCAAGAGATACAACAACGTGTTGCTTCGCTTGCAGAGAACAACCCGATGCTTGGTCACCGTGGCTGCCGTCTCGGTATCACCTTCCCCGAAATCACCGCAATGCAGACCCGCGCTATCATGTCGGCTGCATGCGAACTCAAGAAAGAAGGCAAGAACCCCATGCCGGAGATTATGGTGCCGCTGATTGGTATCCTCTATGAGCTCAAACAACAGAAAGAGATTATCCAACGCGTGGCGAAAGAAGTGTTTGCCGAGTATGGCGTAGAGGTTGAGTATGAGGTAGGTACAATGATTGAGATTCCTCGTGCTGCCCTCACTGCCGACCGTATTGCTACCGAGGCTCAGTACTTCTCCTTCGGTACGAACGACCTCACCCAGATGACCTTCGGTTACAGCCGCGACGATATCGCTTCATTCCTGCCTGTATATCTTGAAAAGAAGATTCTGAAAGCCGATCCGTTCCAAGTATTGGATCAGAACGGTGTTGGTCAACTCATCAAGATGGCAGTGGAGAAAGGTCGTGCCGTTCGTCCGGGATTGCGCACCGGTATCTGCGGTGAACACGGTGGAGAGCCGTCCAGCGTCAAGTTCTGTGCCCGCGTGGGTATGAACTACGCTTCTTGCTCACCCTTCCGCGTACCCATCGCCCGTCTGGCAGCTGCTCAGGCAGCCGTTGAGGATGAAATGTAATATTATTGTTTAATTATAGAGACACATCTTATCACGAAATAAGGTGTGTCTCTATTTATAACATATTCCTATAACTATGAGTAGAATGTCAGAAAAGTTGATTCAATCAGTTATCACAATATTCAATTCGCAAATTTGCCCTTATTGTGGCAAAAATATTGATTGCGTTATTGAAGAGTCAAGTAATGAGATTATTTGGGGCATAAAGAGTCGGTGCTGTGAGAAAGGAACAAATTATGTCATGGAACATATCCAAGAAGTCCGTGAACAAGCATTGAGAGAACGTACTAATCAAGTTTTCTGTTCTTATGTAATGTGACATCATTCTCAAAGAACACATTTATATGCAGGCACAAAATTATAGCAGCCCTAAATGGACTGCTGTAGTTTATATATCTTTCATATAAATGAAGTATTTACTCACCAAATGTTATTCCATAAAAGTACCAATCTTTGCCTCCTCCTTGTAAAGATATTTTTCTTACTCCTGCTGGTATCGGACTAAAATATAACGTAGCTTTAATATATTGCTGAGCTCTAAGATTTTGTGCATGTGGAGAAATAAGGATTCCTTTGACATCATCAAGGGCGTAACCGATTCTCCCATCATAAAGATATAAATCTTCAGGCACTGATATTAACGTATCTATAAAAGAATAATTATGAACTTCTATATCTATTTCTGCATATTCTTCACTTGTTCTGATTTTTTTCAATTTTATTGTTTTATTATGATTCTCACTTGTTGTATACACATTAAATTCTTTCGTCTCATAAGTAATTGGAGCCGTTTTCTCAACATCTATGGATGATTTATTATTTGGTTTCTGTTCCTCAACATTAGCAATTTCGTATTCATCAGAGCAATATATTAGGTATACATATTTTTTAGCCAATCTAACTTTATTTGGCAATGATTGATTACTCAATTGGTTTGATGTAGGTAAAATTGGTTTGTCCAAAGATGTTTCAATTAAATTTTTAAGATAAGTAGACTTAATCGCATATCCAACATTCTCAGCCCCTTTATGTTTAGCACAAACAATACCTATTACATTTCCATTATTATCAAATAAAGGTCCTCCACTATTACCCGGTTGTATAGGAGCTGTGGTTTGATATAGAGATTTGTCTCCTTGAAAACCAGATCGCGAACTTATAACACCTGTAGTTAACTTTACCTCGTCGCCCATTGTTTGAGTAAGAGGATAGCCTAATATAAAGACCGACTCCCCCACTTCTGCCAATTGAGTTTTTATACTATACGGTATATTACTAAATCCTTTAAATTTCTTATCTTCAATTTTAAGTAGAGCGATATCATTATAGGTATCAACTGCGACAATTATAGCTCTATATGCTTTATACATTTCTCCATTTACCCCCACGATTCTAATAATCCGTGCTCCTTCTACTACATGATAGTTTGTGACAACATAGCCCTTATTAAGAGCAAATCCACTCCCCGACCACTCAGAAGATAGTGCTTCTAATTGAGCAAAAACAAAGTTTTGTGTTAACAACACAATAAAAGACAATAAGATTCTTTTCATATTAAGTACAAATTAAAAGCGCAGACGATTTTTATCTACGCTCTGAGGTTCTGGAATAACCGCTAAAATTAGATAAATCTCGTCCACGCAAGTGGACGTTTACAGATTTATTCTTGATTTTAGCAACTACTTTAATTTTCCAGATTTCAGAGCCGCCAGAATAAATAGCAAACGCTATGTTTATGTTATATTATTTCATTTGTGGCTACGCCACACGCATATATATTATATATTTTCTTACTAATTATGTATATATGTTGTTAATTTTTATGCAGATACAGATTCACTCTCATCTGTTTCTTCGCTATTGTCATTATTTTTTCCTACAGAAGAGAATATATATTTCTGCATTGTGCTATTATTTTCTTTAATCATTTCGAAAGAAGTATTAAGCATTGTATTAAATAGTTTATTTAACACATTTGTTTGCTCATCAATTTTTTGAGCTGTCTCTGATATTTCCTTATTTGACTTATTACTCAAAATGTAAAACAAAATGGATAGGGCAATTGCAATAATTGATAATACTAATGATGCAATAGAGGCAATAAATGCAGACCATTGCATCACATCCAATGTATTATTTGCCATTCATCAATCAGACGCGGTGTCGCTCCCTCAAGCAAGGCAGAAGCACTAAGGGCTATCATTCGCTCGCTCTGATTAAAGACATCCGAATCACCAAGGTCTAACACACTCTTGGCAATCTGTTTGGCGGTAGTGGTTTTTCCACACCATTTGGGGCCTTCGATAAGAATGGCTCCCTTGCTCTGTAATTTGTGCTCTAACAAGGCATCTGCGATACGTTGTTTGTAAGCCATAACAATCTACTTGTTAAAAAACGCAGCAAAGGTACTAAAAAATAAATGAATTATGCAAATAATTTTTGCACTTTTCCGAAGATTGTTTGTATTTTGTTCCGAAAGTTGAGGATGTTTTATTCCGAAGATTGTGGTTTATTTATTCCGAAATCTGTGGTTTCCTCTTGTTTGTATTGCCGATTATTAAGATTCCGCCCCACTCTATTGGCGTACTTGCTGCGTTCGAGACACGTACGGCACACCTACCCGACGATAGAACCCAGATAATCGCCTCTTTTTGTCCCTCAAAAGTTTCCGATTATTAAAATTCAGGCATGTTGTTCACCTCGTCAAATCGAAGCCGTCAATCAGCCTTTCTCAAGCCGGTTGATATTACTCCATATGTAGTAAAAAAACGAATAAATATAGCACTGATTGAAGAATTTTACGTGAAAACGGTACTTTGACTGAAGATTTTTACGTTTTTTCTTGTTTGTCTCAGAAAAAAGTAGTACCTTTGCAGCGAATCTGTTTCCATAACGCACTAATTTTAGTGCATTACAGAAATGATTAGCACATTATGACCTATAATTCGTTTTATAATCAGTGGCATCATTTGGCTTGTTTTTCTACAGCACAAGTGAGAGCAATACACCCGGACTTTCCGCGTGGAAATTATCTGCGTTGGCAAAAAGCGGGCTATATTGTTCCCTTACGACAAGGATGGTATGCCTTTGCGGATTACGTGAACAAGCCGGATTACGCACGCTATATTGCATCGAAGATATACACCCCATCCTATATCAGTCTGCATACCGCTTTATCGTTCTATGGCATTATTCCCGAAGCAGTGGTAGCCGTTACAAGTATTACCACGCGCAAAACAGCGCAGTTTGAGAATGTATTTGCTTCCTATAGTTATCAGACTATCAAGCCAAGTCTTTTCTGGGGCTACGAACCAAAGCAGTTATCCGACGGCAAGACCTTTATGTTAGCCACTCCGGAGAAGGCACTTATCGATTTGCTTTATCTCTATCCGCAGTATTCTACGGAAGAAGAAATGCGCGAATTGCGTCTGGACGAAGATTTTATGCAATACGAGTTAGACAAGGAACGGCTTACAGAATACGCCAGCCGCATCGGAAGCCCGGTACTAACCAAGCGGGTAAAACTCATGCTCAAAACATACGGAATATGATTGACTTAACATACATACGCGGTTTCTATCCGCTACAGATTGCCAACAATGCCAACTTCCAAAAGCATTTGCTCAAGGAGTATATTGAGTGTCTGGCAATGGAATGGATTTCTCAGTCGGCTTGGTCGGACAAACTGGCTTTCATCGGAGGCACGAACCTACGGCTGATACACGGCATTGACCGTTTCTCTGAAGATTTGGATTTTGATTGCAAGAACCTTAGCCAAGAGGATTTTATCCAAATGACAGACGGCCTTATGCGTTATTTGACGCTTCAAGGTCTGAGAGTTGAGCCGCGTGATAAGGAGAATCCGAATCTGACTGCTTTCCGTCGAAATGTCTATTTCCCGGAACTACTCTTCTCGCTCCAATTAACGGGTCATCGTGAGGAGCGTTTTTTGATGAAGATAGAGGCACAAGACCAAGGCATTGTTTATCCGCGAGAAATGGCGACAATCAGCCGTTTAGGCTTCTATTTTCCCGTTCCAGTTCCTCCTGTGAGCATTCTTCTTTCAATGAAACTATCGGCTCTTTTAACCCGTCAAAAGGGGCGTGACTTTTACGATGTCCTTTTTTTATGGCAACGCACAAAACCGGACTACGAATTCTTGAAACAACGCCACAAAATAGAGAACAAGGAACAACTATTGGTACAACTGCAAGAAACTGTCACTCATACAGATCTAAAGACCAAGCAGCGTGATTTTGAGCACCTTCTCTTTGAGCCTCGCAAAAGCGAACAGATACTCCATTTCATGGAAATTCTAACATCCACTTTGTAACCATAATACAACGCACTCTCGAATGAGAGTGCGTTGTGTTATACAAGTGAACTATTGCCAATTATTAAGATTCTGCCCCACACGGCAGGCTTACTACCAGCTTACGAGAGGCATACGACTCGCATACGAGATGATAGAATCCCGAAAATCGCCTCATTTCGCCCTCAAAAGTTTCCGATTATTAAGATTCAGGCATGTTGTTCACCTCGTCAAATCGAAGCCGTCAATCAGCCTTTCTCAAGCCGGTTGATGTTACTCCACATGTGGTACAAAAACGAATAAACATAGCACTGATTGAAGAATTTTACATAAAAAATGACACTCAGACTGAAGATTTTTACGATTTTTCTTGTTCATACCGGAAAAAAACAGTACCTTTGCGGCGTAAAATTGTGGCATGCCACAGAAAAACTCTGGAAAGTATAATGTTTCATCGTGATTTTTATCTTCAAAAACTTATCAATGCAGGTAAAAATGATATGATTAAAATCGTTACCGGCATTCGCAGATGCGGGAAATCATATCTGCTGTTTGAAATCTTCCATAACTATCTTCTCTCGCAGGGTGTGAAGAAAGACCATATTATTGAGTTGGCAATGGATGATGAGCATAACAAGTCGTTACGCAACTCGGATAAATTATTGGACTACATAGACAACCATCTCATCGGCGATGGTGAGACAAGCTATGTTATTCTGGATGAGGTGCAGATGGTGGACAATTTCATAGGCGTTCTGCTTAGTATGACTCACAAACGGAATGTGCAAACTTTTGTTTCCGGAAGCAACTCCAGATTTCTTAGCAAAGATGTAGTGACAGAGTTCCGTGGACGCGGCTGGGAGATACGCATGCGTCCATTGAGTTTTGCGGAGTACTATGAGGCTGTCGGTGGTGACAAAGGGCAGGCTTTGAATGATTATTATATCTACGGTGGGCTGCCTGAGGTGGCAAAGATGTCCTCTCCTGAGGAAAAAGAAACATACCTAAAGGATGTATATCGAACCATATATCTAAGAGACATAATTGAGCGCAATCATTTGCATAATGAGGAGGGGCTGGAACAAATCTTCCGAGTACTGGCTTCCACTATGGGTACTGCGGTCAATCCAACCAAGATTGCCAATACATTCTTATCCGCAGCACAAATAAAGATTTCCGCCAATACAATCTCTAAATATATTGAGCATTTAAAAGATGCATTCATGGTTAATGAGGCATTGCGTTATGACATTAAGGGCCGTAAATATATAGGAGCGGATAGCAAATTTTATTTTGAGGATCCCGGTATCCGTAATGCAATTCTCGGCTTCAGGCAGGTTGAGGAAACCCATATCATGGAGAACGTGCTATATAATGAACTCTGCTCCCGTGGATATACGGTAGATGTGGGATTAGTAGAGGTATGGGGGCGTGACGATCAAGGAAAAACTATTCGCAAGAAACTGGAGGTTGATTATGTAGTTAACCGTGGGTCACAACGTATCTATATTCAATCCGCTTATAGGATGTCCGATGCAGAGAAAAAAGCTCAAGAACAGCGCCCGCTTACCCATATTGGCGACAGCTTTAGGAAGGTAATCATCACCGGCGACTACGCAAGAGGTCTATATAATGACGATGGAATTTACCGGATGGGAGTATATGAATTTCTATTGAATCGTGAGTGTCTGAACGATTAGCATAGTGTTCTATATTATTGCCGATTATTAAGATTCTGCCCCACACTATTGGCGTACTTGCTGCGTTCGAGACACCTACGGCACACCTACCCGACGATAGCACCCCGATAATTGCCTCTTTTTGTCCCTCAAAAGTTTCCGATTATTAAGATTCCTTAATAACGCAAGCAGACGGACGATTTGCCCGCCTGCTCCATTTATACCTTGTTCTTGGTCCTTTATTTGACCTCTTGTCCCGTCAGCGTGTAGGTCTTGTCGCCGCGGAGGATGAGAACCTGGCCGTTACGGAGGATTTTGAGAGCCTCACCCTGGTCTTCGCACGAGGGGAAGGGAGTGTTGTCGATGCCGGTTGGTGTGTCTGTTGTTGTGAACGAACCGTTTTGGGTGTCCAAGACTTGGCCGTTTTCGTCCTTGCTGACGATAGTGTAGTCATAGGCAGTTCCCGCTTTCAGGCCTGTGACGGTGAATTGGAAGCCAGCTGCTTGCTTTTGCTGCGGTGTATGTTTGCGTGCCGGGGCATTGAAAGCCAAGGTGATTAGTTGACCTTGCGCATTGAAGGTAGGTGTGCAGATAACATTACCGTCTTTGTCTTTGATAACCAGTTCGTATGAAGCGGCACCAGTGACAACAGGCCATGCGATGTCTGCGGTGGTGGCAGAAGGGGTTACTTTGACTTCCGTTACATCCGCTTCCGAAGCCTGAATGGGTACTATGTTTTCAAACTCTTTCCAGCCGTCAGCGGCCTTGTATAATGAAATCGATTTGGAAGGGACATAGAGGATGCAAGTAGATTTATCAACAGAATTATTCTCTTCTCCACCAAATACGGTACCAACTATTACTTGCGGTGTAGTTGCGTAATTGATAATAGATGTCAAACCGGTGCAATTAGAGAAAGCCACACTTCCAATGCTTGTAACGCTATTGGGAATCGTCACTGAGATCAAACTGCTGCAACCAAAGAAAGCACCTTGTTCAATGCTTGTAACGCTATTTGGAATCGTCACTGAGGTCAAACCGGTGCAATCAGCGAAAGTATTGATTCCAATGCTTGTGACGCTACTGGGAATTTCAACAGAAACCAAACTCTCACACATAACGAAAGTCCCTTCTCCAATGCTTGTAACGCTATTGGGAATCGTCACTGAGGTCAAACCGGTGCAAGCAGCGAAAGTACTCATTCCAATGCTTGTGACACTATTGGGAATAGTTACAGAGGTCAAACTGCTGCAATAAACGAAAGCATAATCTCCAATGCTTGTGACATTCTGTGGTATAGATATCTGAGAAAGATTACTACATTCGTTGAATGTCCATGCTCCTATCGTAGTAAGTCCATTCGGCAACACGATTGAACGGATAGCTTCTTTATAGTCTTGCCATGGTGCTTTATTTTGATAAGAATAGTCATACATTGCGCCTGAACCGCTGATTGTCAGAGTTCCCGTTTGTTCGTCAAAGCTCCACGTCAGATTATCGCCGCACTTGTTTGATGACGGTAATATGAAATTTCCATCTTTAAACTCAGCATTGCAGAAAAAAACTGCATCAAGGTTTAGTTGGGCACCACCAACACCTTCGGTCAAAGCAATAAATTCGAATATCCCAGATGCAATATCTGTTGTATCAAGAGCAGAAGCATACTGCGCAAGCGGAATATAGAATTCATGCCACTCCCCATCGCGTGCGAAATCGCTATAAACAGGGCCATCATATACAGATTTGTTGCCGAGCACGAACTTGGTAGCCTCATTGCCCATTATATAAAAACAATGACTATAGGAATCTGTGGATTTGATAGAAAGATGCAAATAATAGTTGTCCGGATTTGTTACGATTGCCTCCTTTAGAGATTGTAGCGCAGATATAGAAGCTTGTTTTTCTATGCATAATCCGCACCCCGCCCATCCGAACGATTCTACACTAAGCGCCAAATATCCTTCCCCATTGCCACATGAATTTAATCCGGATGTATTATTGGCTGTATAAGTAAGCTCGCCAGTATTAAGCGGGAAAATATAAAAATAATTTTCGATGTCATCAGGACGCAAATCGCTTACAATGTACTGCTCTAAATTGCTGTAGGTTTGGTTGTCCATGATAAGTGGCCATAATTCGGCTGCATTTGTAGTTTTTGTAATTGCCTGAATATTCGTAAAGTCTTTCCATTGGTCAGCAGTTTTGTAGGCTTCAATACTTTCGGCAGGAACGTAGAGAGGAATGGATATATTAACTTCAGAAAAGACATATTCTCCACATGCTGGCGGTGTAGTCGCCTCGCAGGTAATAGAGGTCAAACCGCTGCAATAAGAGAAAGCATAATTTCCAATGCTTGTAACGCTATTGGGAATCGTCACAGAGGTCAGTCTGTAGCAAGCAATGAAAGCATCATTTCCAATGGTTGTGACGTTATTCGGAATCGTTACAGAGGCCAAATTTACACAACTATTGAAAGCTTCCTCTCCAATACTTGTGACGCTATTGGGAATGGTCACAGAGGTTAAACTGCCGCAACCAGAGAAAGCATGATCTCCAATGCTTGTGATGCTATTAGGAATCATTATAGAGAGCAAATTGCTGCATTCATAGAAAGCATTCCCTTTAATGCTTGTGACACCGTTTGGAATCTCATATGTTGTTCTTGTGTTGCCTATTGGATATTGAATTAATGTTGTTTTGTTTTTATTAAATAAAGTTCCATCTACCGAACAATAATTAGGATTGTCATTATCAACCACAATAGAGGTTAATCTTCTGCAATCATAGATAGCAATCTCTCCGATACTTGTGACGCTGTTGGGAATCGTCACGGAGGTCAAACTGCTGCAACTAAAGAAAGCCTGATCTCCAATGCTAACAACACTATTTGGAATTTCATATGTTGTTCTTGTGCTACCTGCTGGGTATTGAATTAATGTTGTTTTGCCCTTATTAAATAATATACCATCTACTGAACAATAATATGGATTGTCACTCGCAACATCAATTAGAGCCAAACCGCTGCAATAAGAGAAAGCATTCTTTCCAATGCTTGTGACGCTATTGGGAATCGTCACAGAGGTCAAACCGTAGTAGCAATCAGAGAAAGCACCACCTGCAATTGATTCTATACCATCCGGAATTATATATGCTCCTGAATACGATGCTGGTAGATAGGCAAATACGTGTGCATTATATACAGGAGAGGTCAAACCGGTGCAACCTGAGAACGCAAAAATTCCAATACTTGTGACGCTGTTGGGAATAGTCACAGAGGCCAAACCGCTGCAATTAAGGAAAGCACGGTCTCCGATGCTTGTGATACTGTAGGTAATAGCATTATAAGTTACAGAAGAGGGAATATCGGCGGTAGTGATATTTGGAGAATCACTGTTCTGCGAGGTTACCTCTGCCGTTTGATTGGTGGCATCGAGGTTATAATACAAATCGCCGATTTGAACTCGCTCATAATCCCAAGCAAACAACGTTCCTACGCTTGCTAAAACCGCAAACAAGAGAGGAAAAAGTTTTCTCATGATAAATTCCCTGATTCGTGTCGGGTGCAACTTTGAAATGGTTAATTATTTTGGTTAGTTATTGTTCTTATTCGGAGAAACCGAGTTATCGATGCTTAAAACAAGGCACAAAACAAAAGCGTGCGCTTTCGCTGCTTCCATTTGATTTTCTGAGGTCTTCGACTACCTTGTATCTTCAAACTTATGCACGGAAAACTCACGCTGGTAACGTGAGCGTACACAAGTCCGTGCTTGAAGATACAATGATTACTGAAGTTGTCGAAGTTTCAGAAAATCAAGTTGGGCTTATTACGCTTTATGTATTTTGTTTGTCTGTTGTTTTATGCCATAGGCGGTGTGTGATTTCAATTTTGCTTGCGAAATTACTACTTTTTGTGCATACATGCAAGTATTCCGGTAAAATCGTCAGAAAAAGTATATTTTGCTATAGTAACAGACTACGTTAATACCCCTTTGGGGCGGAGGCACTTCTCCCGTTCTGTAGTGAGAATGCTTCGGGTATTGCAAGGCATAGCAACCCTATACGTCCGTGTGCTTGAGTTTAGCGCCTCGCCACCGGCCAAACCGCTATCGAGGATTAAGCATGATAGATGATTAAAACATAACTCGTCGGCGGAATTAATATTGCATACATGATTTTACAATAGCTTTATTTTCAGTACTCTTAATTTGTTGAGGAAGGCATATTATTCATCTGTCATGAGACGATAGTCAGGAGATTATCCGTTGTGGAAAAATTGCCAAATTTTTTTGGCTATTTTTTTGCAGGCAGAGAGCAAAAAATGGCCATTTTTACGCCTATAACATGCATATAATAAGAATGTTATACCTCAAAGTATGCACGATGTCCGCT
>FLNX01000048.1_pt1 | contig 11591 bp, 10 predicted proteins | sample 1140341 | NCBI WGS metagenome assembly FLNX01 (sample SAMEA3878208, study PRJEB12797) | bioreactor metagenome | biome: Moose rumen | place: Sweden | collected 2011-10
CCCCCGCGCAAAAACCAACCTTCCCCAAAAAACGAGGGGACCTTCCCCAAAGGGTCGCCGCCGCAGGTCCGCCGCCGACCGCAGCAAAGTCGCCGCCGCAGGACTGTGGGCAAAAAGGGGTGGTTTTGCACACGAAGGGGGCCAAACCCGGTCGCGGTGGGCAGGGGGCGGCGAAGGGGCGAAGGGCGGCGAAGGGGGCGAAGGGCGACGAAAGAGGCCAAACCCGGTCATCGCCGGGAAGGGTGCGGGTTCCTGATGGGATTGATTTACACTTCAAAAGCGATAGAGCCGGAACTCCTGCGAGAGTTTCGGCTCTATGGGTCGCTCCTCAGATTATTTCAAGGTCTCCGGAGGCAATCCAGCCCTGGCGGCCGTCGGGGAGTTCGATATCGGTCATTTCTCCAACCCTGTCGAGGATCTTGACCTTCGTCCCTTCGTGGAGGACGAAGAGGTCCTTGGCACCGTCCCCGGCGGGAGAACTCTTAACCGGGCTGACGCCCTTCATGACGATAGCGGCATTCCGGTGCTCGGCCTCGTTTTTCTGCCAGAAGGCGAACCCGGCTGCGCCAAGGGAGAGAAGGAGAGTGACGATTCCGGCGAAAAATCCCGTTTTCCTCACTGCAGGAGTTGCCCCAAGCACGAACAGAAGCGCAAGAGCCAGTGTAATGGCGAACAGTACCAGTGACAGCGCGGCCCAGGCATTTGAGCCCATCCAGTGGGACATCTTTCTCATCCACGTTACGAGAATGAACTCAGGGACGGAATCAATCCTGTCCTGGGTGAACTCCCTTGCATAGGCGAGGTTGAATGCGGCATCCTTGTCCGATGGATTGAGCCGGAGGGCCCTCTCGTAGCAGAGGATGGACTTTCCTGTTTCCCCAAGGCGGAACCATGCATTTCCAAGGTTGTAGTACAGTTGCGCAGACTCAAGTCCCGTATCTTCGACTGCGGTCCAAGCATCTGCGGCTCCTTTCCAGTCGCCGCTGGAGTATGCCTCTACACCCGCTTTCCATAGGGAGTCAGGGTAATCCTCCGCTGCCAGCATATTCAGGCCCGGACCAAGGAGCAGAACCACGGCAAGAATGCTTCCTGCGGCTTTTGCGGACGTATGTTTTACTGTTTTCATCGTTGAATCTATTTCGCCCACCAGGCGTACCGCTTTGTCGTAGCAGGCGTTCATACTTTCCTGGCCGCCCTCGGGGGAGTAGCGGGCCATTTCGCACTGTCCGAGTATATCGACAAATGAGGATGCGGTCTCAGGAGCGACACCGCCATCCGTAAGGACTTTCTCGATGTTCTCCTTGGTCTGGTCCGCCATATCCATCCCGAGTTTATCCGATACAAAGCCCACGAGGGCCCTGTGAAGCTCCTCGTAGAATGCCGTGCTGAGTCCTTTGCGGAGGAAGTCTCCTGCATCCCGGAGACGTCTCAGGGCCATCTTCGTAGCTTTCCTGTTCCGAGTCCCGGCGATATCAGCGCGGCGGCGGGCGGCGCGGTTTGCAAGCAGCGCGACCGCAAGTGCGACAAGCGCCATAAGCGCTGCGATCCCCCAGTAGAGGCCGGTCCCGACAAACAGCTCCTTCCCGGTGCTCAGCTTCGTCCCGGTTTTTATGAAGCGGATATCCTCGCCGATGTTCCGGACTCCGCTCCGGTTCACGGTAAGAGTGCCTTCGGAAGGGCCGGAATGGGCCTCGGAGGCAATGCCGGGGGCGCGGGAAACATTTATGCGGAGCGTGTCGCTTGTTGTTGTGCGGTACTTTCTCGAAGAGATATCGTAGTAGGAGCAGGCGATAGGGCCGATGGTGAATTCTCCGGGGCTTCGGGGGATGAACGGGAACTCGAAGGTCTTGGACCCGGAGGTGCCGCTCTTGTCCACGGAAGAGGTTGTCTTGGTATCATATACTTCGAAGTCCGGAGGGAATTGGACCTTCGGGGCCTCGACGAGCGATATGTTGCCTTTTCCCTTCACCGTGACAATCAGCGACGCGGCATCGTGGGCCTTCAGGGAATCCCTCGTGAGGGAGGCGCTGACGGAGAACTGACCCACACCACCGCCGAATCCGGCCGGGGCGCCGCCGGGAAGCGGCGAGACGTTGATTTTGTAGGAGGGGGTGGTGAGGCGGAGCCTCTGCTGGACATATCCGCTGTCGAAGAAATCGTCGAAGATGGACTGCGGCGTGCGCCGGGGCGCCTTGACGCTCACTACGGCGATTATCTCAGAGGGGTCCACCGTAAGTTCCCCGCTTTTTTGGGGAATAAGGGTCCATTGTCTTAGAACCGCGGCGTTGTATATCTTTCCCCCAACCTGCTCCCTCTGGAAGTTTATTTCCGTCGGGGCCAGGGTCTCGTTGCTCCAAAAGCCGTTGAAGGAAGGGAACCGGGGGGATTCCACGTTGGAAAGGTTTGCCCTGTTGAAGAGTTTAAGGGTCGCTGTGACGGGTTCCCCTACGACCACGTTAGTCCTTGAGAGCGACATACGGATGAAGACATCCTCCGAAGGGGAGGCTGCCGCTGGGGAAGAGGACTGAGGCGTCGCTGCGGCCGCACCCGTGCCGCTTCCGGCCGATGTCTGTCCCTCTTTCACTACCTTGATCGTAACCGGGGAGGAGGAGATGTCTTCACCTTTAATCCTTGCGGTTGCCGCCGGGAGGGTATATGTGCCCGGAGCTGTTGCCTGGAGAATATAGGTGTAGGTCGTAGTGGAGGAACGGGAGGACTTCCCGTTTATGAACTGTATGCTGGTGGAGGTGCCTTTCTGAGGGCCCCAGACAACGGAGAATCCGTCTCCCGGCTCCCAGGAGAAATTCTGTGGCGATGTGCTTCCGTCCACGACGAAAACAACGTTGAACCTCTCCGAGACGTCCACGAGATTTGGCGCCTCGACTTTCAGGGTCTGGGCCGCGCCGGAAAGAAAAGTTGCAATAAGCAGTAAGATGGAGAGTGCCGCTTTTTTCATAGTCGCTACCAATTTTTGTCTTTCTGACGGGACTTTGCCGCGCGGGCTTTTTCCTCGTTCACCTTGTCCTGTGTCTGTTTTTCCTTATCCTGGATAGCTTGGAGCATCCGCTCAGCCTGGTCCTTCGAAATCTCTACGGGCTGCTCCTGCTGGTCCTGATTCTGGTCCTGATTCTGGTCCTGATTCTGGTCCTGATTCTGGTCCTGCTGCTGATCTTCGTTCTGATCCTGCTGGTCCTGCTGATCCTGCTGGTCCTGATTCTTGTCCTGGTTGTCCTCACCGTCGCCCTGCTGCCCCTCGGGAGGCTGATTCCGTAGCATTTCGAGGGCATAAGCATAGTTCTCCTTCGCCTCCAGGTCATCCGGATTAATTACGAGGGCCTGGATATAGGCCTCCATAGCCCCCTTGTAGTCCTTCTGTTGGAGGAGGGCGTTCCCGGTATTGTACGGAACCCTTTCGTCGGGACCCGGCTGGATTTTCTTGTAGTTTTCCACAGCCTTGTCGAACTGCTCCATCTTGTAGAAGCTGTTACCGATGTCATACAGGGCCACGGTCGATGTCGAATCCGCCTCCAGGGCCTTCCTGTAGCGGATATATGCATCCTCGTACTCTCCTTTCCGGAACTCGCGGTTACCCATCCTGACGGATTTTCCCAAGGACTGGGCTCCAAGCGGAAGCGAAGCGACAAGGAGCATCGCTATAGACGATATGAAGATTGCTTTTCTCATCTTTCAAACAGTTTTCTCCGGGATCCTCTCTCCCCGACGAGCATTTCAATCACAAGGAGAAGCAGCGCGGCAGCGAAAAAGTACATATACTGCTCATTATACTCCTCGAACATTACGCTTGCAAACTCCTCGTCCTCCATCTTGCGGATGTCGCTTATGATGGGGTTGAGGCCGAACTCGTCGCCTTCAGCATGGACATACGCTCCGCCGCCGGCGAGGGCGACTTCCCGGAGTTTCTCCCTGTCAAGGCGTGTTACGACGATATTGCCTTCGCTGTCCTTGAGGAGCTCGCCGTTAAGGCGGATGGGCACTCCGGTGTCGGAGCCCACACCTATCGTATATACTTTGATGCCGTTTTCCGCGGCAAGTTTCGCCGCCTGGACCGGATCATCCTCGTGATTCTCGCCGTCGGAGATTACGATGATGACGCGGCTTTTCTCGCTCTGGGCGCTGAAGCAGCGGATCGCGGTGTTTATGGCGTCGCCCATCGCAGTCCCCTGGACCGGAATGGACCCGGTGTCGATGCTCGAAAGGAACATCTTCGCGGAAACGTAGTCGGTTGTGACGGGCAGCTGGACGAAGGAGGTTCCGGCGAAAAGGACAAGGCCTATGCGGTCGTCCTTGAGCTTGTCCGTCAGGCGGGAAATGGAGAGCTTCGCCCGTTCGAGGCGGTTCGGGGAATAGTCCTCCGCCAGCATCGAGTTGGAGACATCGAGACAGATGACTATTTCAGCGCCTTTAGCCCTGTGCTCAGTAAGCTTTGCGCCTATCTGGGGACGGGCGAGGCCTATTGTGAAAAGGCCGAATGCGAGTGAGAAAAGGATAGCCCTTGTCCATCCCTTCGCACCCGAGTATGACGGCATCAGTTCCGCGACAAGCTCCTGGTCGCCGAACTTCCGGATGCGCTTTACTCTCAGCGCGCGGCCGACTCCGTATCCCACGAGGATCAGCGGAACCAGCAGTAGGAGCCATAGAAATTGTGCCTGGGCAAAAAACAGCATTACGGTAACCTCCTCACTAACAGTTTCACAAGCAGTTCCGCGAGAAGGCACAGGAGCGCCGCGATCGCGTACTTTGTATACAGGTCTTCATAGACGGGGAAGCTGTCCACGGACACCCTCGTCTTTTCCATACGGTTTATCTCCGAGTAGATTTCCTGGAGTTTCGTGTTGTCCGTCGCGCGGAAGTAACGTCCCCCGGTGGTATTTGCTATGGTGCGGAGCATCTGCTCGTCGATTTCGACGGGAACCTTCACAATCTGGGTGCCCCAGGGAGTGATTGCAGGATAGTCCGCCTCCCCCTTGTTGGTCCCGACACCGATAGTGTAAACCCTGATCCCATAAGTCTCCGCAATCTCCGCCGCCATCAGCGGGTCCACTTCTCCGCGGTTGTTTACGCCGTCCGTGAGAAGGATCACGACCTTGCTCTTCGCATCCGAATCCTTCATCCTCGCTACAGCCGTGGCAAGGCCGTTTCCTATAGCCGTTCCGTCCTCGATGAGGCCGGTCTCGACGTCCTTCAGGAGGTTGATAAGGGTAGCCCTGTCGGTTGTGAGGGGGCACTGCGTGTAACTCTCGCCCGCGAAAACGACGATGCCCATACGGTCAGAAGGCCGCTGTGCAATGAATTCAATCGCAATATCCTTCGCCGCATTCAGCCTGTCAGGCTTCAGGTCCATCGCCAGCATACTCGTCGATACGTCCATCGCCAGCACGATGTCGATTCCTTCGGAGTCCACCTTCGACACCTGGTCCATAGAGCGGGGGCGGGCGATGCAGATAATTATCAGCACCAGCGCCGCCGTGCGGAGCACGATGGGCAAGTGACGGACGATAGCGAGGGGGGACCATCCTGCCGCCTTCCACGGCCGTGCCGTAGAGACGCGAAGGTGGGGCCGGCGCTCTTTCAGTTCCCTCCAGATGTATAGCGCCACAAGGAGCACCGGAACTGCGAGGAGCCAAAGAAGATATGGATACTCAAAGAACATCGTCTACCTCCTTTTCCACCTCGGCCTGATATGTCGATGTCACGAAATTCACCGCAAGGGGGAGTACTGCCGCATTCTCCTCGCGGGTTGCCGTGAACTTTGCGAACTTCACGTAGTCAGCCCTCTCGAAGAGGTCCTTAAGCTCGCCCCTCAGCTCCTCCGGAATGCCCTCTTTCCCTTCGAGTTCCTTGAAAATCTCCGCCGTAGTCATCTCCAGGGCGGATACGCCGAAGCGGGCCAGGATGTATTCCCGGAGCGCGTCAGTGACGCCGCTGTAGAACAATTTCTGTTTTTCGGGTTCCCAGAACTTGTCTCCCCGGTAAGCGTCGAGCTTCCGGAGGGCGACGATATGGGCCGGCTCCTCCTCCTTCGGCGCTGTTTTACGCCTGTGCCTTACAATCAGGATAACCGCAAGGGCTACAAGGGCTGCGAGAACGAGGCCTCCAAAGAGCCAGGGGGCGATCTCCCTGAATGTGACGGGGATGGTCATCTGGCCTTTGATATCGTTCATTACGAAGGTTGCAGTGTCAATGGGCATAGTTTCGACGCGGATTGTGCTGGGAATGAATACCAGCGTGTCAATCACTTCGCCGCGGATTCTTGCCGCAGAAAGGGGAGGGAGGCGGTATGTGCCGCTGTCGAAGGCCTGGAGAAGTATCTCTGCGCGGATATCCCTCCTTACCGGGGCGTCCCGGCGGGCCTTGTAGGTCTTCAGGGTGTCCACCTGCCATCCGGGGAGCATCAGGAGATTCTCTCCAAGGTCTCCCTCCAGCACGGGTAACGCGACCTTTTCCGAATCCGGAACCTCAGTCAACGTAAAGCCGTATGCGAGGCGGTCCGCAATCAAGATGGAATCCCTTTTCGTAAGCTGGCGGATGTGGGTTTCTCCTTTCGGGATCACGTCGGCGAAAAGCGTTACCGCCAGCCCCGTGAGAAATGCCGCTATCACTAAAATCTTCTTTCTCATAATCTTACCTCCTCCGGAAAAGGGTTTTGAGTCCGAGGACGTAATCCTCGTCGGTTGCAATGTCAACCTTGTCCACGTTATGCCTCAGGAGCAGTTTCCCGCTGGCTTCCTCTGAATTTCTCATCCAGTTCTCATAGGCGCTACGGACCTTTCTGGAGCCGGTGTCAACCCATTCTCCCTTCCCGGTTTCGCTGTCCTTGATATGGACTATCCCTACGTCCGGGATGGACCTTTCCCTCCGGTCATATACGCGGATTACGGAGATGTCGTGTTTCCCTACGGCGACCTTCAAGGCCTCTTCATAGGCCGGATTTCCCTCATCGTCCGTGTCCATCAAATCTGACAGCAGGAACACGTTGCAGCGCTTCTTGATGGCCCCTGTAAGGAAGCGGAGCGCTCCGCTGATGTCCGTCCCCCGGCCTTCCGTAGCGTGTGAGGGGTGACGAAGGAAGTGCGAAGAAGAAAAATTGGTTTTTTCCGTATCTTCGGAAAAAATAATTTTTTTCTGAGCTGAAGGTGCGGGTTCGAATTCCAGAATCTCCCGGATGATGTGGAGGAGATGGCTGCGGCCCTTTGCCGGGGGGATGAAAAGTTCAACCTTGTCCGTGAACAGCAGGGCTCCTACCTTATCGTTGTTGATGATGGCGGAGAAAGCGAGGACTGCGGCGATTTCCGCGATTGCGTCACGCTTTGTCCTTGCCGCCGTCCCGAACAGGCCCGACCGGCTTATGTCCACCATCAGCATCACCGTAAGTTCCCTTTCCTCCTCGAATATCTTCACGTAAGGGGCGCTCATCCTTGCGGTGACGTTCCAGTCCATGGACCTTACGTCGTCGCCCCAACGGTATTCGCGCACTTCGCTGAAAGCCATTCCCCTTCCCTTGAAGGCGGAATGGTATTCACCGGCGAAAATCTGGTGGGACAGGGACCTTGTCCGGATCTCTATCCCTCGGATCTTCTTGAGCAGCTCTTCCTGTGAAAGACGTGGCATTACTAAGGAACCATTACTGCGTTGATGACGTTCTCGATAATCTTTTCGGTGGTGACGTTCTCCGCCTCAGCCTCGTACGTGAGGCCTATGCGGTGACGCATTACCTCTGGGCATATGGCCCTGACATCCTCGGGGATGACGTAGCCGCGCCTCTTGATGAACGCATAGGCCTTCGCCGCCTGGGCGAGGGAGATGCTGGCACGGGGCGAAGCGCCGTAGCTTATGAGGTTCTTGAGGTCTTTGAGCCCATATTCCTCCGGAGTCCTGGTCGCATAGACGATATCGACTATGTACCTTTCGATTTTCTCGTCCATATAGACTTCGCGGACGATTTCCCTTGCGCGGAGGATGTCTGCGGGAGTGACGACGGCGTTTGCCTTCGGGAACTCGCCGGAATTGTTCATCCGGATGATGAGCTTCTCCTCCTCTTTCTTGGGATAGGAGACGACGACTTTCAGCATAAAACGGTCCACCTGGGCCTCCGGGAGGGGATATGTGCCTTCCTGCTCGATAGGGTTCTGGGTCGCCATCACAAGGAAAGGATCAGGGAGGGGATAGGTCTTGTCGCCTATCGTGACCTGATGTTCCTGCATGGCTTCCAGAAGGGCTGACTGCACCTTTGCGGGAGAACGGTTGATTTCATCGGCCAGTACGAAATTCGCGAAAACGGGACCCTTGTGGACCTCGAAGTCTTCCTTCTTCTGGGAGTAGATGAGGGTTCCCACTACGTCTGCAGGGAGGAGGTCCGGGGTGAACTGGATCCTGTTGAATTTAGCGTCTATTGCCTGGGCGAGAGTGTTGATTGCGAGAGTTTTTGCAAGGCCCGGGACGCCTTCCAGGAGGATATGTCCTCCGGAGAGGAGTCCGATAAGGAGATTATCCACAAGGGCTTTCTGGCCCACGATGACTTTACCCATCTCCAGCGTCAGAAGATCCACGAACGCGCTCTCCTTCTGGATTTTTTCGTTTAGCTCTTTGATGTTTACGCTTTCCATATATTTTTTTAATTTTGCATCCGTATGCGCTACAGGCTCACACTTTCTTACGACGGCTCCCGCTTCTCAGGCTGGCAGGTCCAGCCCGGCAGTCCTACCGTTCAGGAGGCTCTGGAGGGGGCTCTCACTACCCTCCTGAAGGTCCCTGTCCCCGTTACCGGGGCCGGAAGGACGGACACCGGGGTCAATGCCAGCGGCTATATAGCCCATTTCGACATCCCCTTTGTCCTGCCTCTGTCGCAGAAGGATTTTTGCTACAAATTAAATGCCATTTTGCCCCGCGAAATCGTGATTCACGGGGTGTTTCCGGCGGATGATTCTTTTCACGCGCGCTTTGACGCCGTCCGCCGGGAATATACTTACTTCATTCACCGTACGAAGGACCCCTTCGTGGACTCCTGGTCCTGGCTCTGCGGATATCCTGACCTCGATTTCGACGCGATGAACCGCGCTGCCGCCCTCCTTCCCGGGCGCCGCGACTTCTCCTGCTTCGAAAAGACCGGCGGCTCAAACAAGACGTCCATTTGCGAGGTGTTTGAAACCTTCTGGGCCCCGTATGTTCCGTCGCATATCGCGGTGATGGGGTCGTCTGTCCAGGGGGCAGGGGAAGATGCGCTCTACTGGTACTTCAGGATAAGCGCGGACCGGTTCCTTCGGAATATGGTAAGGGCCGTTGTAGGGACGCTTATAGAAGTCGGGCGGGGTAAGCGCACGGTGGAGTCCGTTGGGGAGCTCCTTGCCTCCGGGACCCGCAGCGAGGCCGGCGAATCCGTCCCCGGCCACGCCCTGTTCCTTTCGAAAGTGTTGTATTGACGGAATCCTCCGTCGCCCTCCGTAATCCTCCGTCGCCCTCCGTCGCCCTCCGTAATGGGGAAGGTCCCGGTGATTTTTGGGGAGTCCTCCGTCGCCCTCCGTAATGGGGAAGGTCCCGGTGATTTTTGGGGAAGGTTGGTTTTTGCGCGGGGGACCTTCCCCATGAGAACCCCATCTCAGCCTCCTCAGGCCCATTTTTCCCGGGGAAGGTCCCGGCCCTGTTTTCCAACCTTCCCCAAAACCAGCCGGTACCTTCCCCAAAAATGGGCTCGACCTTCCCCAAAAATGGGCCAGTTGCAAATTAAATGATTATCTTTGACCCATAATACTGAAACGGCTATATGAGTTCATTTAAAGATCTTCGAATCGTAGATAATTTCTACCAGACAAGTGCGTTCTTCCCGATGCCTACGCTCCTTATCTCCACGCTGGATGAGGAAGGGAATACCACTATGGGCGCGTATTCTCTCTGCTTCCCCTACTACATCGCCGGGAAGGATTATTATGCGATGATCCTGGAGTGCCGTAACTCCAGCAATACGGCCCAGAACATTCTCCGCACGGGAAAATGTGTCATCAACTTCCTTGAGGACGCCCCAAAGGATTTCGCTTCTATCGTGAAGTTGGGCTTCCCCGGAGAGACGTCAAAGGAAAAGATGGAAAAGTGCAAGTTCGAACTCGAAAAAGGACAGGCGGAAGGCGACAGGCCGATGGTGGTGAAAAAAGCCTTCCAGGTATTCGAGTGCACGTGGGACGACTCGCTCGAGAATGCATTCGAAGACCGCGCAAAGGTAGGGCAGCTGGAAGGAGTGGATGGGCCTTATCGCAATTTCAACGGCATTACCTCGAAGTTCGGCTGTCACTTCATCCTGAAGATCGACAAGATACTGATGAAGGAAAAGTACTACAACGCAATCATCGGCGGAGTCAAGGCCGGTTCCTTTCCCAAGGTCCCCGTGGACTACGGCTACCGCGACAGCACATACTTCTGGTACACCCGGTTCCGTCGCCCCCGTAAGGAGCCCATCCCGGAAGGCAAGGAAACCAACCTCGAAAACGTCATCTTCGCTGCAAACCGCATTGACGACAAGATCAAGTTCACGGACGACGCCTGCCGCCTCTGCGTGAAAATCCCCCGCGTCTTCCTCAAAGCAGCCCTCACTCAGATGGTCGACTACGCCCGCGCGGAGGGCTGGACCCTCATCGACGTCCCGCAGCTGAAGGAGATTCAGGACAAGCGTTCGAAGGAGAAGAAAAGTAAAAAATCATAATTAATGAAAGAGCCCATCAAAAACGCTTGGAACAAGATTCTCGATTACTCAAAGATTGCTGGACGCGAAGCGACAAGGATTGTCCTTCGTTTCTACTATGTCCTTAAGGACGGTAATCTTACGAATATTGAGAAGGCCCTCGTGTACGGCGGTATAATCTATATCATTGTCCCCCACGACCTCCTTCCAGAGAAGGTGCTTGGCCTTATCGGTCTTGTGGACGACGCCGCCGTCGCCGCCTGGGTTTACAAGAAGGTCCAAAAAAGCATCACCCCGGAAATCGAGCAGAAGGTGAACGACACGCTTACCAGCTGGTTCGGCGGCGAGGCCGGAGCTCAGTAGCGTCGGGGTCGGGGGCCGATGGCGCCAGGGCGGCGAGCGCAGTATCGTGATGGTCGGTGGCTGATGGCGCCGGGGCGGCGAGCCTGCTGCGCGGTGAAATTTTTTTTCCGGCGGCGTCCGGAAAAACCAATTTCCCCGCTCCGCACTTCCTTCGTCACCCTACGCCCGCAGCCGCTCTTCGCCCCGCCGTGGCGCTTCCTTCGCCACCCCTTCGCCCGTTCGTGGCGTTTCCTTCGCCACCCCCTTCGCCCTTCGCCCACCTGCCTACGGCGACCGGATTTGCCACCCCCTCGTGTGCAAAACCACCCCATTTTGCCCACGGGGGGCGGCGTTGCCCTGCTGCGCGGAAGGAATTATTTTTCCGGGCGGTGCCGGAAAAACCAATTCCTCCGCTCCGCACTTCCTTCGTCACCCCACGCTCTGCCGCCCTTTCTCCGTCGCACCCCATTTTGCCCACGGGCCGCGGCGGCGCCCCTAACGGCTTCGGCACTTTGGGGAAGGTCCCCTCGTTTTTTGGGGAAGGTTGGTTTTTGCGCGGGGG
>FLNX01003885.1_pt1 | contig 11556 bp, 11 predicted proteins | sample 1140341 | NCBI WGS metagenome assembly FLNX01 (sample SAMEA3878208, study PRJEB12797) | bioreactor metagenome | biome: Moose rumen | place: Sweden | collected 2011-10
CAAAAATTAAAGGCCGTGCAGTTCAATGCATTACACGGCCCGGGGCCGCTTTGGCTCCGGCTCTATCGAAAGTGTCAAAAAAACGGACGTTTTTTTTGCACACTTCCCCCCGTTTTCACCCCTTATCCCCTTCCCTTCAGCCATCTGTACAACGTCCCGCGGGAGACGCCCAGGCGGCGGGCGATGTCCGTCTTGGGAATGCCCGCAGCCAGCAGCCGCTGCACCTCGTCGGCCTTGCAAAACCGTAGAATCTCATACCGCTGATTGCGGGTAGTCTGCGCGTCCGTACTGACGCGGATGTAGCCATAGTTCATCGTCTCTGCTGATTAAGATTAATTCAGCAAAGATGCGGCAAAAGAACGGCAGCGTCGGCAGAGGTCCACCAGCCCGACAGCCTACCATCAAAAACGGCATTAAACGTTGGAGGGCTGCCAGCCGCCTGGACCTCTACCCGCACCATCAAAGAATCCTTGCCATATCCCCCATAGCAAAAACATCCTGATTTCCAAATCCTTGCAAACCTTGCAACGATTTGGAATGCGATGTCGGCATGAGTATCTTTGCTCAGAGAACATTTTAGCCATGAACGACACACATACATATTCCAGCCTTTCTCCCAATTCGGGAAACCGAGATTTCGTTTTTATGCCCAATTATTCAACTTTATCGTTGAACTATTGCGTATATTTTAAAAATTAGTTGTATCTTTGTCAGACAAAACGCAGGAGATATGGTTACGGTGGAAGAAGTCAAGTCGTTTCTGGATCAGTTCAATATCAAGGCGCAGGTGTTTGGGATTCTGTTCAGGGATGACCGCCCGAAGAACCGCGAGGCCCTGTTGCAGTTGGATATTACGCCTATGCAGCGAGAGTTGATTGTGAAAAGCTTGCAGTCACAGGATTATGTGGAGGGCCCCGTCATCGATATGCTGAACAAAAAGAGCGAGATGTGGATCTTCGGCAAAGATGTTAAGGGGCGCGAGGTGTATATCAAGATTACGCTGGGCTACGAAAACGGCCAGACTATCTGCATATCGTTCCATCTTGCAGAACATACATTGGTGTATCCTTTTAAAACAACGGTGAAATGAAAGTGCCCATCAGCCCATTGACAGGAAAGCCCTTGCGGGTGGTGTATGAGCCGGAGAAGATGAAATATCGCGGTGAGGAGTATGATTGTGTCTATACTTCCTTTCGCGATGACGAAAGCGGCGAGTCGTTCACTACGACGGAAAGTGACGGGGTATGGTATAACCAGGTGACGAATCAGTACCGGGAGAAGCATGGGATTCCTTATCAGGATGAGATTGCCTCGCTGCGGGAGCGGTATGGAGTGAGCGCTTCGAAGATGGCGCTGATTCTGGGTTTCGGCACAAACCAGTACCGCTTGTATGAAGAGGGCGAGGTGCCCAGCGAGAGCAACGGCAAGATGATCCGTAGCGCGATGAATCCGAGGGTGTTCCTGGAGTTGGTGAAAGCATCCCGGCATCAGCTTTCGGAGCGGGACTATGCAAAGATATCGGCTCGGGTGGAAGCGGTGATTGAGCAGTCGGAACGCTGGCGGGACGAGCAGCGGGAGGCGGCACGGCTTTTCCGTTGCGGACGCGGGATGGCCAACGGATTCGCTCCGCAATCGGCTCAGCGGCTGAAGAATCTGCTGCTGTACGTGCTGGGGCAGATGGGGGAGACGTTTCAGACGAAGATGAACAAAGTGCTGTTCTACATTGATTTTCTGTCGTACCGGGAACGGGGGATGGCCATTTCGGGCCTGGCGTATCAGGCGATTGAATTCGGGCCGGTTCCGCTTCGCTGGGACCGGGTGTACAGTGCGTTTGACGAGGTGGAGGAGCAGTTGAGGCTGGTGCAGGGACAGGAATGCATGTCGCTGAAGGCGGGTGCGGATGCGGATATGAGCGGGTTCTCGGAGGCCGAGATGGCAGTGATCGACCAGGTGTGCCTGCGGTTCAAAGACCTTACTTCGCGTGAGGTGTCAAAGCTGAGCCACGGGGAGACGGCGTGGAAAGGCCATGTGGGGAAGGCGGAGACGATTCCTTTCGATGAGGCCTTCGCGCTGGTTGGGGTGTGAGAAAGAGGCTCACTCCCCCGCCGTGCTGAGCTCCAGCAGCTCAGCCGCAATCTCCGGGCTAACGAGGCGCATCAGCGTGTCGTCATCCCGCTCGTTCGAAAGGAGATTCATGCTGCCATACCAGATCAAAGCGTTGTCAATCACGGCATAACGTTCGTGACAGGGCTTTTCGGACACCACCGTCACCCCAGCCTCCCGCAAAGACAGGATAAGCTGCCGATGATGCTCCCGACCGTCCTCCGGATACCCTTCCGGATTGGCCGTAAAGACCACCACCGACACCCCGCGCATCTGCAGCGGCGCCGCCGTTTCGCATAGCCAGCGAACCTTTCCGGAGCCCAGCGAAGGACTGGATATCACCACCCGCAAGGAAGCGGATGCAACATCCCGCTCAAACACCGGCCGGTACTTCACACTGTCGAAGATGGAATTCGCCACCTCCTGATTGTCAGACACTTCCGAGCAAATCTCAAAACCTATCTGCCGGTACGTCCGCAGCCGCTTATGGTACATCCGTTCAAGTTTCGGGATGTGCTGGTCGATGTAATCAAAGATGATGACATCCTTCTTTCCCTCGTAATCGCGGTTCAGACGCCCCGCATACTGCTCCACATTCCCCTCGAAAGAAATGGGCATCGCAAGGAGCAGCGTATCCAGCCGGGGATAATTGAAGCCCTCCCCGATGTACTGGCCGATGGCCACCACAATCATAGACTCCTCCCGTCCCACGGCAAGCATTTTCTTCCGCACCGCCGCCCGCTCCTTGAGACCGCCCCCTCCCTGCAGGAGGAACACATGCTGAGCAGCGCCCCTCAGCATCTCATAGAGCGTCCCGGCATGCTCCCGGTACTTTGTCATCACCAGCGGCGTCCTCCCCTTCTTCACGCAGTCCACCGCATCGGCCACAATCTGCAGATTCCGGATCTCGCTCCGGCAGACCATCTCCAAGCAGTCAGAAATGTGTCGGTCGGCCTTCCCCTCGACGTCCACCAGGCGCGTGAAACGCGGATACACAAAATGTCCGATTCCCTGCTTCAGCGCACGTTCCCTGGCCGTATAACGGTGCCGGATGGGGCCGAACTGCATGAATACCTTCTTTGTCTGCCCGTCCAGGCGCTTCACCGTGGCCGACATTCCATAGACATACTTCGCCTTCACGGCCCGGAGAACATTCTCGTGCGTGAACGCCGCGCTGTGATGGCACTCATCCACGATGACCATCCCGTACCCACGCACCAGCGGATTGACAGCATCCTCCCGCCCCAGCGATGAAATCATCGCGATATCGATGATGCCGGTGCTCCCATCCTTCTGCGAAGAGAACGTGCCGATGACCGACGGACGCTGCTTGACCCTGCCCTTGGGCGTCGTATAGGTGGGCAGCGGCTCGCCTACCGTCAGGAACTTGCCCAGGTCCCGCACCCAGTTCTGCTGAATCTCCACTGTATGCACCAGCACCAGCGTATTCACCTTCCGCTGCGCAATGAGGTAAGCTCCGACGACCGTCTTGCCGAAGGCCGTAGCCGCCGCCAGCACTCCGTTTTCATAGCATAGCATCTTATCGGCCGCAACCGCCTGCTCCGGATACAGCGTCCCATTGAATGTAACGTCGATGGTTCTGCCCTCCTGCCGCCTGTCCGTCACCGAATGCGAAATTTCGGCATCGGAGAGCAGGCTCTTCAAATCGTCCAGGCAGCCGCGGGGCAGCACGATATAATCGCCCTCGTCATAGCCCGCATAAACGATTCTGGGCGTATTTTGGTTGGAAAAACCCATCCTCAGGTTCTGGAAGAACTGCGAGTTGGAAAAGGCGGCAATCCTCCGGATGGCATTCTGGATGCGGGGCCTGAGGTTCCGCTTGTCCACATACACGCCGTCCGAGAGGACAATCCGCATTTCGCCGTCCACATCGGAGCGGTCGAGATGCCCCAGCGACGGCCGCGGCGCCTGTGCGAAAAGCAGCGGCGTCTCTTCGTCTGCAGGTTCCTCCGTATCGCTCTGGAAGATGCCCATCGCATCCCCGGAGGGAAACCACTGTGCCATGAGCCGGTCGATTTGCCCCTCCTGGAGCTTCCGCACCGACCGCAAACGCGCCCACTGGTCCCGGTACGGCCGCCAATTTTCATCCACGAAGGCGCTGTTGCCCAGGCGGAGCGCCCGCCCCTGCAGCGGCAGCGCAATCTGGTTGCCAAGGTCCCCCTCCTGCAGCGAATCCTGCATCGGGAACATCCTGTCGTAGAAGGAGAAATTCTTCATGCTCACCGACTCGGCTCCCCTTGAAATCAGCGCCTCCCCGAAGCGGCGCGCCTTCACGGCAGGCACCGGCTTCTCAAAAAACAGCCACAAGTGCGCCCCCTTTCCGGAGCGGGAGCGCTCCACCAGCGCATCGATCCCGTTCCCGGCACAAATCCTCCGCATCGCATCCACCTCCTCCTGCCAATCCTTCGACGGCTCTACATCCTCCTCCCCGTGATTGTCAAAATCAAAGGCCAGGAAGCAGCAGGTCCCGTCCGGAAACAGCGGGTAAAGGCCGATGACATCCGCACAATCCTCCCTGTCACCATTCAAATGCGCCAGGACAATGCGGACACTCAGTTGTGTATAATCCTGATTGGGACAAACCTTGCACTTGATGCGCTCGCCCCGGCATTTGGGGCAGACGCCCCATTTCCAGAAGTTGTTGCACTCTGTATGGTATCCCTTCCGGGCCGACCGCCGCGCAAACACATCCTTCCGCCCCTTGAACATCGAATAAAAGAATTGCGCATCCTCTGCCGTCAAGAACGGGAAATATATCCCTTCCTCTACGGTCTTCATCAACGACTCTTTATAGCTCTGATAATCATACGAGATTCCGTGGGCATCCAAGAGACTTCGCAAGTAGCATATCTCCTGTTGCAGGTCTTTTACGAGTGCTTCCTCCATTAGACTCCGTACTACAGCTTAACCTTCGACAGCTCTTCCATCAGGGCAGGACGATTGGGATACTTCATGCGAAATGCATTCACAATCTTTGAGGCCAGGTCTTTTCCGGCCGGGCAAATTCGGGCAAGCGTATTCAAACGACCGGCAAGCTCGCTATATGACTTCCGAGTTGGATTATACCCCACGCCTATTGGAAAGTCTTTTTCCAGCCGTGCAATAAGGAATTGTTGCTTATCAGCGGGAAACACCTTTGCATATCTGGATAGTGCGGACATCAAATTGAATCTTGCACTACAAAGGTGGTCATAAAGGCGGTCCACAAGACCTTCTTCTTGATATATCTCGGCCAAAGGCGAATCCGCATAGTCATGGATGCCTTTATTCCTGGCCAACATCTTATCGCGGAATGATTCCCACTTGTCCGGCTCTACAAGTTCTTTTGCTTTCAGGTAATACTTGATGACTTCGGATTGACGGGCATCAGCGAAAAGGTCCTGGCACAAAGATGCTGCAGCCTCCTTATCTCCAAGGTTCTCAAGAATCTGAAGTTTTCGCTCCCGCCATTTACGTACCAATCCATCTAAACGCTGATCAGCAGACAATTTGATTCCTTCATCAATAGCCTGCATAACCTCTTCGTGACGATTTGCCGACTGAAGATAATCAATATATTTTTCGCGGATCTCATCTATTTGCTTATTCTCCTGAAAGAACTTTTGAGCCTCATCAATCCTGCCAAGTTCAATCAGATAATCCCAAATACCACAAGCCATCGAACGCTTCCTCCATCCATCTTCATGTTGGAAATCCCGCATCATAATAGCCAGATGTTCATCTTCTGTGAGTAGTGACCCTCGAATAGTATCAATCAAATCCTGAATATCAAACTCAGCGTAGTCAAGCAGGTCAGAATGATGGTAACTATCCAGTTTGTCACAGGTTTCCAGTTTTTGCTCCTTAGACAATATGGGCGATGCCAGCGCATTCTCGATGAGTTCAAAGCATTCGTCAAGGCACAAGTCATCCGCATCCCAGTCTTCCCGTTCACAGAGATACTCTTCCTCGTATTGCCTGTCATTAATGTCCAAAATGAGGAAGGCTGTCTTGATTGCCAGATCCGGTTTTCCGGCATCGATTAACAAATCGGCCCGTCTGATGACTTTATGCAAATCATTGCCGACCTTTTCCCAATCCAAATAGTCCGGCTGCCTATGCCAGTCGCGCTCCCACCGCGGTGTTTTCAAGAAATGCCGGTAGCAGCGTTTCACCTCTGCAGAATAGTCAAACTCAGCAGCTATTGACATCGACTCATCATTTTTCCCCTTCAAGGCTTCATACATCGTCTGGTGTGTCAGTGCATAAGAACGAACTATTGAGCGCAAATCCTCATCGGAGATTGAGGACAACAGATTGTCGATTGCTTCTATGGAGTATTTTGCCATAATGTTTGTACAAGGAATAGGACGTATTGGCAAAGATACAAAACCCGCTGCGCAGATGCAAATCTGTTCGCAAGGCCGGCAGCGCGAGCATACAGGTCCACACCCCCGGCAGAGTATCGCCAAAAACGCCCCTTTTTGCGCATACGCATAAAGGTACAGGCCGATGGACCGGTAGGAGCACCGAAGCGGCCACTAGCCATCGGCACCGTAACATTATCCCACTAATTTCCAAACCCTTGCAAACCTTGCAAAGATTTGCAGAGGGTAAAAAGAGGTCGTACCTTTGCCTAAAATGAAACGCCATGCCAGAACAAATCTATAAATTCGAGCCCGGTGGCATCTGGTTCACCTCCGACACCCACTTCGGCCATGAGAACATCATCCGCTACTGCAACCGGCCGTTCAGGAACGCAGAAGAGATGAATGCCGAGCTCATCCGCCGCTGGCGGGCAACCGTACCCGAAGACGGCACTGTCTTTCACCTTGGGGACTTCGCTCACGGCGGTTCGCGCCTCTGGAACGACATCCTCAGCGCCCTGCCCGGCCGCAAATACCTCATACTGGGAAACCACGACATGAAAAGCCTCCGTCAGGGCTACATGGGGCGCTTCGAGCACGTCGCCCAGCAGATGACCATCCGCGTGGATCCCATAGATGCTACCCCTGTCAAGGAAGCTATTGCCAGCCGCGTCAGCCTTCTCACCGGCAACACCCGATTCGTCTATGTCGGTTCAAGGCCCCTGGATGATTTCCGGTATGTTCCTATCGAAAAGGGCTCCGGCATTTGCATGAAAGACATTGAGACCGCCATCAAGATTCTGTAATGCCATATAAACTCTAAATAATGACATCCAAGGATATTATTTTCGCACAACTTGTGCGAAATTTTCGTTCTCTCCGGAATAGAAGCTGTAGAACTTTGCCATGCGATACAGATTCTGCTTAGAGAATATCGATAAGATGCATCGTTTCAGCTAATCATCATCTTCTTCATCTGGAACATAAGGCCCAACCGCTTCCTGAATAGCTCGAATCTTTTCCATAAAGTCAGCCGGGGTGCATCCGCCGTAAATGGCCACAGCTCCCCTGCTTGATTTTCCATACTTGCCACGATAATAGATCCATGCCACAGCGCCACCATTGATATCCCTAACGCAGAAAGGAGAATTCAAGCCACCATAGTCGCATGGGAACATGATACCCCAGCCATCCTTCGGCAAATAAAACAACAATTCCAACAACTCTATCTCTTCCCGTTCTCCATTCTCATCATACAGACGGTCATATGGGCTGCCCGCATTATGTTCATACGGCGCATCGTCCCAGTCATCACCCCACTGTTCATCCAAAGCAATAGGTGTAAAGTAGGCCGACATAATCTGCCTTCCCGGAATGTAATCCGGATTTGGATAATCCTGGCACTGGGAGCCTCTCCTGAGAATCGGATTGGTAAAAATGCTGAATTCCGGGTCGTCAGAAGACATGCGCCCCTCTCTCCTAAACTTTGCATCACGCTTGCGGTCCTCCGCCTTCCACTCTTCGGTTTCCCTATATGCCTTAGCATCAGGCGTATAATCGAAAACCGTCTTGGAAACATCATCTATGTAGCAAAGTTTGTAGTGGCCAAAGAGACCTGCCTTCAAGCACAACTCCAACTCCTGGAAATTCATCGTCTTCGTCATAACTAACATTTTTGACAAAGATACGGCCCGGTAAACGCCCCTGCAAATCTTTGCAAGGTTTGCAAGGATTTGTAAGTCTGCGGAAAAAGATTAAGGGCCGATGCCGCCCCTTCAGGAAGAATAATTGTACAATTCTCAAAATAGTATTATTTTTGCACATGCGCTACAAAAAGAGCACATAATGTATTATGCCAGAGATTTGCAGATTTTACGGAATCATCATCAAAATGTTCTTTAAGCCAAAAGAGCATGAACCGGCGCATATTCACGCCATTTACAATGAGTATGTAGGAATCTTTGACATTCACACTTTTGAGATGATAGACGGAGATCTGCCCAATAAGGCACAGTCATTGGTACGCGAATGGCTACAGACAAACTACGCTCAGTTGATTGAGATGTGGAATACACAGATTATCACCAAGTTGGAACCTTTGAAATAAATGATACCACGCATCAAAACAATATCGCCCCTGGCTGATTTTATCCTTCTGGTCGAATTCGATTCCGGACAGAAAGTCCTGTATGATGTCAAAGATGACATCAACACCCTGGATGACTTCCGCATTCTGACCACCGAGCATGGCCTCTGGAAAAACGCCCGGCTGGATACCAGCCGCACCTGTGTCTATTGGAGCGACCGCGTGGATTTAGCCTCGGACACCATTCTCGAATACGGGAGGGTCTGCTAAAGTCTCCCCTTCAGCCATCTGTACATTGTCCCGCAGGAGACGCCCGTCTCTGCTGATTAAGATTATTCAGCAAAGATGCAACGACTTGCGAAGACTAACTTCTGCCCTCAAGAGCCTCATGAGACCCTAAATGCCACAACAAGTGCGCATACAGGTCCACACTCCCGGCAGGGTGTCGCTAAAAACGCCACTTTTTGCGCATATGGGTACAAGCCGATGGACCGGTAGGAGCACCGACCGGCCACTATCCATCGGCACCGTAAGATGGAGGAAGAAGACATCCCATTAGCTCACCCTTTCTTCTTCTCCAACGCCTCGATAAAGGCCTCCAGTTTCTCAATACTCATATGAGAATCCGCCTGCCGGATGAGTTCCGCCTGCTGCTCGTCCGTCGGTTTTCGTTCCCGGAATATATTGATTGTCTGGCGCTCAGCATCTGCCGACGCCTCCACTATCACGTTCTCGTCCACTCCATAACCCATTCCATCATCCACAAGAATGCTGGGATACACCTCCATCATCGGACTGTCCAAATCAAAAACAATCTTCCCCTCCTCAACGCGGCCCCCCAGCCCAACCAGCACCTCCCGAAGATTCATCTTGTACTCCGGCCAACCCTGAAAGTCATAACAGACAATGTCTTCTTTCCGTTTCATGCGTCACAAAATCAGTACAACATCCCCCTATACAGTGACGGGGCCCCTTTCTTCCGAAGCAGTACGCACAGATGGTCTTCATCCTCGTACCGGGGCTTCATCAGGAAGAACCCATCGGCATCCGGCTCCCGGACAATCGTCCCGAGCGAGGTGGCCGATTCCTTCCATAGCGTAGATGATGTGGAAGTCATCGTGCGCTGGCAAACATACTCAAACTCCTCATCCAGAAGGTCTTCCGCGTCCTTCTTACCGTCAGGGGACTTCCACTTGGCCAGCCACTCATTCAGATTCGCGAACCCGCCTTCCGCCATCCTTTCCCTCACAAACTGCAGCACATCCGTCTTGTCCTCATACTTGTCCAGATAATAGAACTCCAGAATCTCAAACGCAAACTTCGCCACAGGAATATTCAGGCACGGCGCCTCCGGCAGCTGCCCATGGATATTCACCTCATCCACCAGCGCTTTCAGGATGTCGATGGTAGAAATCTCCAGCAAGTCAATCTGCTGCAGGATTTTCTCCCGCTGTCCCTGCAAATCCGGCCTGAGATTATCGCCCAGATACTCCTCAATCGCCTGTGGCAGCAGGTTGGAGAACTCGAAGCGGTAGCGGATGCGTCCCGGCCGCCCCAACAGGTTGTCATTCAGAGTCAACTGATTGGTGGTGAGGATATAAAGCCGACGGCACTCATTGTACACTCCGTCAATCAGCCGGAGCAGGATATCATCGTCCTCCCCCTTCTTGAAGGTCTTCTCCGCCTCGTCAATAAACACTACACACTCGAAATTAAGCGACTGCAGGAACGGCAGCAGCCCCTCCGAACTGTTCTGCACAATCACCACAGGAAGCCCGATGGCATTGCACAGGAGTTTGGCCGAAAGCGTCTTCCCCGTCCCCTTGATGCCATTGAAGATAACGCCCAGATTCTTGTTCCCATCCACGAAAGGCCCTGACTCCCAGGTCTTTTTCACCAGACGGATAATCGATTCTGCTCCCAGTTCGTAAAGTTTGAAATCAAACTCAAACCTGTCCCCAATCCGGTTCAGGCCAATCCGCTTCATCATTGGCGTGGCCGATTCCACCACTACGAACACCCCGTCCCCGGGCGACGGCAGCAAGCGCGTATCTCCGCTCACCGGATAAAACGTCCCCGCCTCATTGATCCACTGTTGACTGTTCACGCTCATACGAAAAAGTTTTCCGCAAAGTTAACCCGGCCGCTGCGCTCCTGCAAATCTTTGCAAGGTTTGCAAAGATTTGGAAATCAGCGGAAAAATGTTATGAAAAAGGCCGATGCCGTTCCATCAGCTCCAGCAGCTCCCGGAATCCAACGTTCATCCTGCGTCATAGGCTCAGCATATCAGTTTCCCTCAGCGGCTCATACGCACCATCGCAATGACACCGTATGCTTTCTTGTAATGAAGAGCATACGAAAAAAGCGCCCAGAAGGGCGCTTAATCAATCATTTCTTCTCAAATACCGAGATATCCAAGACATCCTCAATCCTGGAGAGCATTTCCAACGTAAGATTCTCGTTCCCCTTTACCATACGCGACACATACTGCTGGCTGCAGCCCAGTTTTTCAGCAACTTGCTGTTGTGTCCACTTCATCTCCTCCATCTTATCCAACATCTTCATGGCCACAGCTTGAGAACGCCTTAACCAACTACGGTTGGCCCGGCGCCATTCAGCCTCCTCGCGCCACCGTGACGGTGTCGGAGACTCAAACTTTCTTAGTCTTTCTACTGCGGTTCCCATATCTAAATAATTTATAGTGAGTTCTGGTAATCTTCAAAGCTATCTCGGTCAACGATATTCTCGTGTAATATCATCAAAAGACAACATACTCGTCATTCATTTTTTCAATCACAAAGATAGATATAATAATTCAATGATACAACTGTCAGTAGTAAAAACATAAGGAACACGATGTCCTTCTGAAGAACTCTCTTTACGCCTGGACCTCTACCCGCACCCGCAAAGAATCCTTGTTATATTCTCCCATAAAAAAATCATCCTGATTTCCAAATCTTTGCAAACCTTGCAACGATTTGGAAACGGCAAAAAGTGCCC
>FLNX01003485.1_pt1 | contig 11537 bp, 8 predicted proteins | sample 1140341 | NCBI WGS metagenome assembly FLNX01 (sample SAMEA3878208, study PRJEB12797) | bioreactor metagenome | biome: Moose rumen | place: Sweden | collected 2011-10
GTGTCGTGTCATTATCGCCCTTGACCCGATAATCTGTTTCGGCGAGGTGCCATTCCCGCGTCAAGCGCGGAAATGACACCTCGGCGGCGTTAGCTATTCCCGCGTTAGAGCACGGGAATGGTGGTTTTGAAGCATATCCATCATCTCCCGCGTACAGCACCTTCTCTTTCGGGAGCATTTCTGCAATCATCGCTTCCAGCCGCGCACTGTCAATCGGCTTGGAAAGGTAGTCCGCGAATCCTGCGGCAAGGTACATCTCCCGTGCGCCGCCCAGCGCGTTCGCCGTGAGCGCAATGCAGGGCGTTTCGCGGTTCAGGCTTTCGCTGTCGGCTCGGAGGGCGGCGAGCATTTCAATGCCGTCCATCTTGGGCATCAGGTGGTCGATGAAAATCAGGTCGTAGCCGTGCCCGCCCGCTTTCTTCAAGCCTTCTTCCGCGCTCGGCGCGGTGTCAATCTGGATTTGAGTCTGCTTCAGAAGCCCGCAGAACACGGTGAGGTTCATCGGCGTGTCGTCAACGACGAGGATATGCGCGTCGGGGGCTTGGAATTGCTCGCGGTAGTGCGCCGTGTCCGCCCGCAGTTCCCGCAGGGCTTCTTCGCGCGTGCCGATTTTCTTCCAGTCGCGCACGGTCTGTGTTACGGCGAACGAGAACTCGCTTCCCTTGCCGTACTCGCTCTTGACGGAAAGCGGCGCGTTCATCTTGGCGAGCAAGCCGTTCACAATGCTCATTCCCAAGCCCGTGCCTTCGATTGACTTGTTTCGCTTTTCCTCGATTCGCTCGAACGGTTTGGAAAGTTTTTCCAAGTCCTCCGCCTTGATTCCGATGCCGGTATCCGCCACGGTGAAGCGGAGCTGGATTTCATCTACGCCCGTTCGCTCATACCCCACCGCGAGCGTAACACTGCCGCTCGGCGTGTATTTGACGGCGTTCGTGAGCAGGTTCAGGACGCACTGCTTTATGCGCGTGTCATCGCCGAAAAGCAGGCAGGGCGTGCTTTCGTCCACGCGCACGATGAAGTCGAGGCTCTTGCTTTTGGCGCGGGTTTCGGTCATCGTGCAGAGGTCGTTCAGGAGGGCGCGGAGGTCGTAGTCGCACGGGATAATCTCCATTTTGCCCGCCTCGATTTTGGAGAGGTCGAGGATGTCGTTCACGATGGAAAGGAGCGATTTTCCGCTGGACTGAATGTCGTGGGCGTAGGCGCGGATATGCTCCTCGCCCGTCTCGCGCAGAATCATTTCGTCAAGCCCCAGCACGGCGTTTATCGGCGTTCGGATTTCGTGGCTCATACTCGCGAGGAACGCCGACTTCGCCTCGTTCGCGCGGTCGGCGATGGCACGCTGTTCCTTGAGCGCGTCCATATATCTGAAATGCTCGGTTTCGTCGATAAGCGCGTAGAGTTTTCCGAACGACTCCCCGCTTCTCGTGAGGTCGGTTTCTTCGAGCGCGTAGATTCTTTCGCCGATTTCGATGTGCTCGTGCGCGCCCTGCTTCACGACTTTGATGACTTCTTCGGGAACTTTGTCCGAGCCGATTGCAAGCGATGGATAGATTCTCTTCGCGGGTTCGTTGAAATACTGAATGAAGCCGCCGTTGTCGAGCGCGATGATTCCTTCGGAAAGGCGGTCAATCATCACTTCGCGGGCGATTTCCTTCGTGCCGAGCAGGTTGTACTTGAAGACGGATATGTAGAGGAACACCGAGGCAAGCGTATAGCCGAGCGTGGGCAGATCGTAGCCGGGAAGCGTGCGGAAAATCTCGAAGACGAAGAAAACGCTGTCCGTGAAAATCGCCGCCGTGATAAAGAACAGCTGCTTCCGCTTCTGCGGATTTTTGTTCCGCTTTATCGCGCGAAAAAGCAGAAAAAGTCCCACTGCGATGTAGGAAAGAATCACAAGGTCGTTAAGATGATGAAGAATGCCGTTCGTGTGCGTGATGTGCGGGAAAAAACCGTTCTCCGCGAACGAAAACGCGCGGTAATAGAGGCGGTTTTTGCGTAGGAAAAGGACGCTTGCGTAGACGGCGGTGTGGAAAAACGCGAGCGGCACGGTAACTCGCGGGTAACGCGTTTCCGTGCAGAGCAGGAGGACGAAGTTGAGCAGCGAAAACGGAATCCATACGCGCCCAAGGTACGAAAACTGCAAGGTCAGCACTGCCTCGCTCTCCGTCCGCGAAAGCATAACTCCAAGGTAGCCCGCGTTGTTCACGAGCGTGGAAACGCAGTAGAAAAAGAGCCAGCCATGGACGGGCTTCGACCATTTTTTTGTGAGGTACGCGCACATAAACAGCATGAGCGCGATGCTTGCGTACTGAACGGAGAGCAGGGCCGTGTACATAAAACGCTCCTTTGCGTATGTTGTTGCGGAAAGTATACCTGCACGGAAAGCAATCTGCAAGGGGAAAATGCAGCTTTTCAGATGAAATGCAAGTTTTTGCCGATGAAATGCAAGTGATTTTAGGATTCTGCTTGGTTGGCATGCGCATACATTGGGAATAATTTTCATCACCAAAGGCGATGCGTGAAAGCCCATGCCCGTTGTTCCGCTGTTGTCAGCAATTCCTATCCGAACAACTCCCCGTTCCTGCAAATCCGCACATACTTCGCAAGGTTTATCACGCAGCGCACAGCCTCGTCCGCCATCACCGCAAAGAACACGCCCGAAATCCCCAGATGAAAAGCGAACACGAAAAGGCTCGCCGCACCCACGACAAAGACCGTGCCGAAAATCTGCGTGAAGAACATCCATTTTGTGTCGCCGCTCCCGCGGATTCCGTTTCCGATGATGATGTTCCCCGACTTTGAAAACAGGTTCAGCGAGATGAACAGAAGGTACACGCCCGAAGTCCTGATGATTTCATCGTCCTTCGTGAAGACCTCAATAATCCGCTCTGGGAACAAAAGCGAAGCTACCGTCATCAAAAGTGCAATCACGATGCAAAGCGAATACGCACATACGCACACACCTCTGAACTGTCGTGCATCGCGTTTCCCGACCGCCTCGCCTGAAAGTGTCATGCTCGCACTTCCCAACGCGCCCACGATGACCACCGCGAGCACTTCCACGCCGAAAACAATCGAATAGATTCCCGCCGCAAGCTCGTTTATCGAATTCAGTATGCGGATAATCACGAGGTTTCCGAGGTTCCAACAGAAATCCTCAAGCGCGGTGTTGATTCCGAGTCGTGCCGAATGAAGATAGCGTTTGAAGCGTGCATTTTTGATTGCGCTCCGGCTCGGCCGCGTGGAAAGTTTTCTGCTTTTGAGCAGGGCTGCGAAAAGATAGATTCCGCCGGCATACTCCGCGATTGTCGTTCCCAACGCCGCGCCTTTTACGCCTAGCACGGGGAAGCCGAGGTTTCCGAAAATCAGAACCCAGTCCAAAAAAATGTTCAGAAGCGAGCGCAGGACGCTCCATACCGCGAGGTGCTTTGTATGGTTGGAGGTCTGGAAAATCACCGTGAGCGATGCGCCGAGACCTGTGAGCAGGAATATTGGTGATGAAAAACGCGCGTAGTCAACGCAAAGCGGCATAAGGTGTTCCGAAACACCGAGCAGAGAGAAAATCGGGTGCGAGCCGAAGCACCACAGGAAGAACAGCGCGAACGGCACGATGTTGTGGAATTTCAAAAGCGAGCCTGAGTATTCTTCCGCAGCGGTGCTGTCCTTTGCACCAACGCTCTGGCTGATGAGAATGGACGCGCCCGTCGCAATCGAAAAGCACACTGACATCGTAGTCCACAGCGGCGCGTTTGCATTCCCCAGAACGCTCATATACAGTGCGTCCGCCCGCCCGAGAAAAATGCGGTCGATGAGCATCTGCACCTGATTTATGATGTTGCTCAGAATCAGCGGCACTGCGAGCGCAAGTAGGCGCGAAAAGTAAAGGTGGTATTCCTGACGGTTTGTCTTCATACTTCTACTCTATAGAAGAAAAGCAAAAAAGGGAACGCATTTCGGATAAAATGCACGATTCGGGCGATGAAATACGGTGTGCTCACCCCATCGCCGCTTTGAGCGCAGGCGCGTACTTGCGGCTCACAAGTACTTCCTCCCCGTTGGGCATTTTTGCGTAGAGGCGGCTGTTGAGCGCGAAACGAACAGCTCTATTGTCTTGAACATTAAAACAGTCTGTGTGCAAAATCTTAAGGTGTTACGAACGAAATCGTAAATAGACAATAGACGAAACGATCAATAGCCAGTAGACGGAACGATCAATTGTCAGTAGACGGAATTATCAATTGCCAGTAGACGGAATGATCAATAGGCAATAGACAGAATTATCACTAGACTGCCATATTGAACATGGCGAAACGTCTGCAAATTAGATGTTTCGCTTTGCACAACATGACCTTGTTCATCTAAAATTTCCAAAAACAAATTTCCGTAGGCAAAGTGTGAAAAAAATTGCAAAAAACATGTTTTACTGTTATGATTTTAAAAGTAGCTTTTATCATGTTTTTGGTGAATTAAGCCGTAAATTTTGATAGGACTGTTTAGAAATTTGAGGTTATTGATGAAAAAACATAACGAAACGCTTCTTTCAAAGTATGGAATCATAGCATTTGCCGAAATCGTCATTTTTATTACGGTTTTCCTTGTCATTACGACATCTCTGACAAAAAAGCCTGTGGAAAGCATCTATTCCCAGTCTTTGGAGAGCATACTTGATTTGTCTGCCGACATTGCAGAAACATGGTTTGCTGACAAGGTTGAAGCTCTGAAACTGTACCAGCGTTCCGTTGTTGAATCCACTGACAACAGGGAACACATCAAGTCTGCCATCAAAAACAAGGTGAAACCTTCCGGCTTTGAATACGTAATGGTGTTTTGGGATGATGCAACGGGTGCAAAGGATGGCGGCCCTGAAACGTACAACACCAAGGGAGGCATTTCCACTGTTGGCATCTTGAACAGGGAGTATTGGATTAACCACAAAAGTTCTGATGTCGATGTCTGGCTTGAATCTCCTCGCCAGTCGAATGCCGGCGGCTTTAACATGCCTCTCTTTGTCCGGTCAAACTTTCTGGACGATGCTACCGGCGAACTCGTGCATGGCGGCATGGTGGGATTTGTGGAATTGGAGCCGATACATACTCTTGCAAAGCAGTTTTACACTACGGGAACGGTTGCCATTTATGACGATGCAGGAAGTCTTCGTGCAGGCGATGACCTTTTGGGCTTGCAGGATGCTTCAAACGAAAAGAAAATCAATCCCGAGGACTACATAATCATTCAAAAAACGTGTACGCTTGCCAACAAGACATGGACTGTGGCTGCAGGCGTTACAAAGGCGGAAGCTGCACGCATCACAAGCGACCTTCGCCGCAATTCTGTCATTGGCGGACTGATGGTGGCTGTGGCCCTTCTGGTGTGCGTCCTTGCAATCATCCGCATTGTAATCAGCAAGTTCGACGACATAAAAAAGAATGTTGACAATCTGAATTCGGGCGACAAGGATTTGACCAAGCGCATACCGATTTATCATAACAACGAGATTTCTCATGTAAAGGCTTCTGTCAATGAATTTGTGAATACTGTCCATGAAACGGTGCTCGGCATAGGCAACGCCAACTTGAACCTTAAAAATTCGTTTGACCATGTAAAGGAATGCCTTGACGAAACCAAGGGACACATTGACGACATTGCAGTGGAAATAGAAAAGGCATCCGATACGCTTGCAAGCGAAGATTCCTCCGTTACGGACACAAGCAACTTTGTCACGGAAATATCTGGAAGCATCAGCCGGCTTAACGGCATGATTGAAAAACAGGCCGCTTCGATTTCCCAGGCTGGTTCAAGCATTGAGCAGATGATTGGCAACATCCGATCTGTCACCGAGTCCGTAGAAAAAATGTCATCGGAATTTACGGCATTGAACGAAGCTACGGAAGATGGAGTCAAAAAGAATCTTGTCGTAAATGAGCTTCTTGAAACAGTCCTGATGCAGAGCAAGTCGCTGCAGGAAACGAACCTGATTATTTCTTCCATTTCGTCTCAGACAAACCTCCTGTCCATGAATGCCATGATTGAGTCTGCCCATGCAGGCGAAGCCGGAAAGGGCTTTGCCGTTGTTGCAGAAGAAATCCGAAAGCTTGCAGACACAAGTGCTGCACAGTCAAAGAATATCAACGAAAACTTGAAGAGCGTTGCCGAAAACATCAACAAGGTTGTCGAAAGTGCAAATTCAAGCAAGGCTTCGTTTGAACTTGTGTCTTTGAAGGCTCAGAATACGTCGCAGCTTGTGCAGACCATAAAGGGAGCCATGGAAGAACAGAATGAGGGTTCAAAGCAGGTTCTGGAAGCCCTTGAAGCGATGAACAAGAATTCCGGAGATGTTCAGACTTCAAGCAAGGAAATTGAAAACGGTGCAAAGGAAATTCTGTCTGCAATCGAAAACCTTAAGACTTCTTCCGTGAATATGTCTGACAACTTTAACAAGATTGTGTCTACAACGAATGCAACGCAGCATGCTACGGTGCGGCTGTCTCAGTTTGCCACCGAAATGTCGGGGGCGGTCAATGACATTTCAAAGAAAATAAACGAGTTCAAAATCTGACGGGGTTGCAACTATGGCTGAAAATGAAAATGGTTATGTAGAGGGTTTGCTGAAATTCAGTGAAATGACAGGCTCTTTCTATATTGGAAATGAAGATTCTGATAGTGCTGAGCAGCTGGAATTTGGCGATGAATTCGAAGTGTTCCTCGATGGAAAGTGGGTGCAGACAGGGCTAAGAATTGACTCTGATGCAAACGGGCTTGTATTCAGGCTAAAGAATACGGACTATCAGGGGGTGCTGGATGACATTCCTGCACGCAAGCATGTGTAGCTTAAGAAAAGGTACATGAAAGACAGGGAATTTTACTCGAAACTGTTTAGGCTTACGCTGCCTATTTCCGTGCAGAGCCTTATGCTGGCTTCGGTGGCTGCGGCAGATACATTCATGCTGGGGCATGTAGAACAGAATATGATGTCTGCCGTGTCCCTTGCAACTCAGGTTCAGTTCATCCAGAACATGATAATATTTGCAGCTGTCGGGGCAAGCTCCATTTTGGGTGCACAATACTGGGGCAAGAATGACAGGCGGGCTGTGAATGACGTTTTTTGCCTGAGCCTTAAGGTTTGTGGCTTTGTTTCGTTTGTGTTTTTTGTCCTTTGCGTTTTCTGTCCACAAGTGCTGATGGCAATCTTTACTAACGATGCAGAATTGAATGCCATTGGTTGCAGCTATCTGCGCATTGCCGGGTGGTCATATCTGCTGACGGGCTTCATTGAATGCTACCTTACAGTCATGAAGATAAGCGACAAGGCAAAGCCAAGTGCCTGCATCAGTTCCGTAACGGTGATTCTGAATATCGTTCTGAATGCCATCTTCATTTTTGGACTCATTGGATTTTCCCCCATGGGTGTGCAGGGGGCAGCCCTTGCAACCCTAATTTCAAGAATTGTGGAATTTTTGTGGGCAGTAATCATTTCGCTGCGCAAAGACTTTGTTTCGCCTGATGCAAAAAGCCTTTTGTCCATGAACAAAGGTTTGGCCGTGGACTTTGCAAAATGTGCCTTTCCTCTGCTTGGAGCCGGTCTTTTGTGGGGACTCGGCTTTACTTCGTACACTGCCTTTATGGGGCATCTTGGACAGGCTGCCACGGCATCAAATTCAATTGCTGCTGTTGTCCGTGACCTTGTGTGCTGTGCTTGCAACGGCATTGCCAGTGCGGCTGGCATTATCGTTGGAAACGAGCTTGGCGCCGGCAATCTTGAAAGGGGTCGGCTGTATGGCATTCGCCTTGCAAAAATTTCGTTTGTATTGGGCATTTCATCGACAGTAATGATGTTTGCCCTGACACCTCTTGTCGTTCATTTCATCAAGCTGTCGCAGGAAGCTCACGGGCTTCTTATTGGCATGATGTGCATCATGGCTGTGTACATGATTGGCAGATGCGTCAACACCGTCATCATCAACGGAATCTTTGCTGCCGGAGGAGACACTTTGTTTGACATGTACAGCCTTGCCGTCTGCATGTGGGGCATTGCTGTTCCTCTTGCATGGTTTGGCACTTTTGTGTTTCATTGGCATGTGCTTGTCATTTATGCCTGCACATGTCTGGATGAAGTTGGCAAGATTCCTTGGGTGCTCCATCATTTTCGGCGTTACAAGTGGGTAAAGGATTTGACTCGCCAAAATACGTGATGTGCTTTTCTGTAGCATTTTTTCTATTGAAATCTTTGTGGTGTTGTGCTATGGTAAACTATGAAAGTTGCAATCTTTTTAGGTTCCAAATCCGATACCGAAACAATGAAAAAGGCTGCCGATGTCCTTAAGGAATTCGGCGTGGACTATAAAGCGTATGTCATTTCTGCCCACCGCGCAGGTGATCTCCTTGTAAAGACAATTAAAACTGTAGAAACAGAAGGCTGTGATGTCATTATTGCAGGAGCTGGTTTGAGTGCTGCTCTGCCGGGTGTCATTGCCAGCCGCACGGTTGTTCCTGTAATCGGAGTTCCGCTTGAATGCATTAATCCTGGAAAATCCAACGGACTTGCAGGAATGGATGCGCTTCTTTCCATTGTACAGATGCCGCCTCAGATACCTGTTGCAACTGTTGGAATCGGCAATGCAAAAAATGCGGCGTACCTTGCCCTTGAAATTCTTGGCATAAAATATCCAGACATACAGAAAAGACTCTTTGATTTCCGTAAAAAAATGACTGCCGATGCAGAAGCCAACGGCGGTTCTGGAATTGATTTGTAGAATCCTTAAAAAGGAAAAAACTATGTATGAAGGCTGTGTAGACATTTTTGAAGATGAAGAAGACAAGCTTCGTGACGAATGTGGTGTTGTCGGTATTTTCTTGAAGAAAAACCAGACAAGCGGAGAATTCAATGCTGCATCACAGACCTATTACGGACTGTGTTCTCTTCAGCACCGTGGACAGGACAGTGCAGGAATTGCAGTTAGCGACGGTACTTCCATTAACGTTCATAAGGGTATGGGAACGACTGCCGAGGTGTTCAATGTTGAGCAGCTTGCTTCGTTGAAAGGTTCCATTGCCTGCGGTCATGTCCGCTATGCCACTGCTGGAAGTGCAACTTTGGATAATGCCCAGCCTCTTGTTCAGAAGTCTAAACTGGGAGGCATAGCTGTTGCCCATAACGGGCAGCTGATAAACTACGACCAGTTGCGCGAGATGCTGGCAGAAACGGGAAGCACGTTTGCATCTACCAGTGATACGGAAGTAATTGTAAAACTCATTGCAAAATCATATAAAAAAGGCTTGGAAAGGGCATTGACGGATACCATACAGATGATAAAGGGGTCTTTTGCCCTTGTTGTCATGACTGAAAAGTGTCTGATTGGTGCAAGAGACCCTAATGGAATTCGTCCGCTCTGTCTGGGAACGGTAGAAGGAGGCTGGATTCTTGCCAGTGAAAGCTGTGCCATCGATGCCGTGAACGGTACATTTGTCCGTGACATTCAGCCTGGTGAAATCGTCATTATCAATGAAGACGGTGTTTTGTCTTTTGAATTCGGGGAGCGCACGTCAAAGCGTACCTGTGTGTTTGAATACATTTACTTTGCGCGCCCTGACAGCGTAATTGACGGCATCCCGGTAACGGAGGCGCGAATCCGCATGGGGGCATGTCTTGCTCGCGAAAGTTTCGTTCCTGCTGATGTTGTCGTCGGCGTTCCTGATTCAGGATTGAGTGCGGCTCAGGGCTTCGCAGAAGAAGCCCACATTCCCTATGCCATGGGCATTATAAAGAACAAGTATATTGGGCGTACGTTTATTGCGCCAACACAGAAGGAACGGGAAAACCTTGTGTTTGTAAAATTGAATGCAGTTCGTTCTGTTGTAGAAGGAAAAAGAGTTGTCGTAATAGACGATTCTATTGTTCGGGGCACAACAAGCCGTCGTTTGGTGCAGATTTTGCGTAGGGCTGGAGCGAAAGAAGTTCATTTCCGCATTTCATCGCCACCAGTAAAAGCTCCGTGCTATTTTGGCATTAATACTCCGACACGCAGAGAGCTTATTTCCAGCAGTCATAACGAGGCGGAAATTTGTGAAGAAATAGGAGCAGATTCTCTTGCGTTCATCAGTGCAGAAGGGATGCTTGAGGCGTGTCGCTCATGTAATCCCGAAAAATACGGGTTTTGCAAGGGTTGTTTTACAGGGGAATACCCTATATCAGTTCCCGGTGAAATAAACGGAAAGCGGTTGTAAAAGACGCTTAACATAGAAAAAATACCATAGACAGAGGAGTCATATCATGGCAGGAAAGGTTGATTACAAGAAAGCAGGTGTCAATGTAAACGAGGGTTACAAGGCGGTAGACAAGTACAAGAAGCAGTCTGAACGCGCACGCATACCCGGTCAGCTTACGGAACTGGGAGCATTTAACGGAATGTTTGCTGTTCCAAAAAAGATGAAGAACCCTGTAATGGTAAGTGGTACTGACGGAGTTGGTACAAAACTTGACATTGCCTTTAAGATGAAGAAATATGACACTGTTGGCATTGACTGTGTAGCTATGAGCGTGAATGACATTTTGTGTTCTGGAGTTCAGACCTCTTTTTTTCTTGATTACATTGCATGTGGCAAGCTTGATGCAAAAATTGCAGGTGAGCTTGTAAAGGGGGTGACTGACGGATGTGTTCAGACAGGTTGTGCATTGCTTGGCGGCGAGACTGCGGAGATGCCTGATTTTTATGATGAGGGAAAATATGATCTTGCAGGCTTTGGCGTTGGGGTTGTAGATAAAAAGGACATTATCGATGGTTCTAAAATAACGGAAGGAGACGTTCTGATTGGTCTTTCTTCTACAGGTGCACATTCCAACGGTTATTCTCTGATTCGCCGTCTTGTAACTGATTTTGACGAACCATTTGAGGTTGATGGCGTTAAAACGAAAAAAACGATTGGCGAAGTCCTTTTGACTCCAACGCGCATCTATGTGAAACCTGTCATGGATGTCCTTAAGAAATACCGTTCTTCCGTGCATGGAATGGTGCATGTAACGGGTGGTGGATTCTATGAAAATCTTCCGCGCATGTATCCTCATGCAGCAGAAGGTGAAGAGCAGCTGTGTTCTGTCATTAAAAAGGACAGCTGGAAGGTTCCTGCCATTTTTGACGAGCTGGTACGCCGCGGTGCAGACAAGAACAATATGTTCTCTACATTCAACATGGGAATAGGGTTCGTTCTTGCGGTAAAGGCAAAAGATGCTGCTGCCATACGCAAGATGTTCAACTCCCGCGGAAAAAAATATCATCAGGATGGCATTGAGGACATGGTCGCCTATGAAATTGGATATGTCGGTCATACGGACAAGCCCATTAAGGGTGAATTCAAGGGCTGCAAGGCGATGACTAAATTTGTGAGCGAGTAATAGCATGAAAAAGATTTCTACAGATAAAGCTCCTGCTGCATTGGGGCCGTATTCTCAGGCAGTGGAATCAAATGGTTTTTTGTATCTTTCTGGACAGATTGGGATTAATCCTGAAACCTCTGAAATAGAAGGAAAAAATGTTACGGAACAG
>FLNX01002782.1_pt1 | contig 11509 bp, 7 predicted proteins | sample 1140341 | NCBI WGS metagenome assembly FLNX01 (sample SAMEA3878208, study PRJEB12797) | bioreactor metagenome | biome: Moose rumen | place: Sweden | collected 2011-10
GACTGGGGGAGGCTACCGATGCGCTTGAAGCCTCCCCCAGTCGGGGGAGGTTGGAGGGGGCTCTTGTCTTCCAGGCTGACCGCCTCAACCTCTCCTATTTAGAGAGCGACGAGTTTGTGCAGAAGTGCGCCGCCCTGCGTGGCAGCGTCATGATGATAGGCCCGCTGTTGGCCCGCATGGGCAAGGCCGTCATCACCAAGCCCGGCGGCGACAAGATAGGCCGTCGCCGACTGGACACCCACTTCCTGGGCTTCAAGGCACTCGGCGCACGGTTCCGTCACATTGAGGACCGCAACGTCTATGAGATTGGTGCCAAGCACCTGAAGGGCACCTACATGCTGCTCGACGAGGCATCGGTGACGGGCACGGCCAACATCATCATGGCGGCCGTCTTCGCCGAAGGCACCACCACCATATATAATGCCGCCTGCGAACCCTACGTGCAGCAGCTCTGCCGCCTGCTCAACAGCATGGGAGCGCAGATTGAGGGCATCGGCTCGAACCTGCTCACCATTCATGGCGTCAGCCAGTTGCATGGTGCTCATCACCGCATTCTGCCCGACATGATTGAGGTAGGGTCGTTCATCGGCATGGCTGCTATGGTAGGCGACGGCGTACGCATCAAGGACGTTGCGTTAGCGCATCTCGGCATTATTCCCGATGCCTTCCGCCGACTGGGCATCAAGATTGACGTGGAGGGCGACGACCTCGTCATTCCCCGACAGAAGCACTACGTGGTCGATTCGTTCATCGACGGCACCATCATGACGCTGGCCGACGCGCCTTGGCCCGGGCTGACCCCCGACCTGCTCTCGGTGCTCATCGTCGTGGCCACACAGGCCCGCGGCTCGGTGCTCATTCACCAGAAGATGTTCGAGAGCCGACTCTTCTTCGTCGATAAGCTCATCGACATGGGAGCCCAGATTATTCTCTGCGACCCCCACCGTGCCGTCGTCGTGGGCCACGACCGCAAGCTGACGCTCCGTGCCCAGCGCATGTCCAGCCCCGACATTCGTGCAGGCATCGCCCTGCTCATTGCCGCCATGAGTGCCAACGGCACCAGCCGCATCGACAACATTGAGCAGATAGACCGTGGCTACGAGAACATAGAAAGCCGCCTCAACGCATTGGGCGCACATATAGTGAGAGAAGCATGATCAGGAAAGAAGACTGTTACAAGATAGGCCGTCTGGGCAAGGCACACGGCGTGAAGGGCGAGGTGACGTTCCAGTTCACCGACGACGTCTTCGACCGTGCCGATGCCGACTACCTCGTTCTGGAGGTCGATGGCATTCTCGTACCGTTCTTCATGGAGGAGTACCGCTTCCGCTCCGACAGCGTGGCATTAGTGAAGTTCTGCGATGTTGACACGCAGCAGCGGGCCACCGAGCTGACCAACAGCGACGTCTGGTTTCCCCGTTCACTGACACCTGAAGAGGACCAGTTCCCCTCGCTGTCCAGTCTTGTAGGCTTCGACATTGTCGAAGCAAAAGGAGCCGCCGCAGTAGGCCGCATTGCCGACATCGACGACACCACCGCCAACCTGCTCTTCTGCCTGGAGGACGGCCGCCTCATCCCTGCTAACGACGAGCTCATTACCAGCATTGACGTGGCGCAGAAGAAAATAGTAATGCACATTCCCGAAGGATTATTAGATATATGAAAAAGAAACAGATATGCATACTCGGCTCAACCGGTTCCATCGGCACACAGGCCCTGCAGGTTATTGAAGAGCACAGCGACCTGTACGAGGTCTATGCCCTGACGGCCAACAACCGCGTGGAGCAGCTGGCCCTGCAGGCCCGCAAGTTCCGCCCTGCCGCCGTGGTCATTGCCAACGAGCAGCACTACGAACGGCTGAAACAGCTGCTCAGCGACGAGCCCGACATCAAGGTCTATGCCGGCAGCCGCGCCCTCGACGAGATAGTGGAGGCCGACCCCATCGACATGGTGCTCACCGCCATGGTGGGCTTTGCCGGCCTGTCGCCCACCATTCATGCCATCCGTGCCCGCAAGGCCATCGCCCTGGCTAACAAGGAGACACTCGTCGTGGCCGGAGAGCTGATTTGTCAGCTGGCACAGCAGTACCACACCCCCATCCTGCCCGTCGATAGCGAGCACTCCGCCATCTTCCAGAGCATAGTGGGCGAAGACCAGAACCCCATTGAGAAGATACTGCTCACGGCATCAGGCGGCCCGTTCCGCCAGATGAGTATCGAGCAACTGGCTACCGTGACCAAGGCCGACGCCCTGCGCCACCCCACGTGGGACATGGGTGCCAAGATTACCATCGACTCGGCCACGATGATGAACAAGGGCTTCGAGGTCATCGAGGCCAAGTGGCTCTTCGGTGTCGATGCCCGTCAGATTCAGGTGCTGGTACACCCGCAGTCCATCGTCCACAGCGCCGTGCAGTTCCGCGACGGAGCCGTGAAGGCCCAGCTCGGCGTGCCCGACATGCGACTGCCCATTCAGTATGCCTTCTCGTTCCCCCAGCGACTGCCCCTCAGCGGCGAGCGGCTCGACCTCTTTGCCGCCCAGAAGCTGGAGTTCTTTGAGCCAGACCTCAAGAAGTTCCACTGCCTGGCACTGGCCTTCGAGGCCATCGACCGCGGCGGCAACATGCCCTGCATCGTCAATGCGGCCAACGAGGTGGTGAACCGTGCCTTCCTCGAAGACCGCTGCCCGTTCCTCCAGATGGGCGAGGTCATCGAGCAGACCATGCACAAAGTGGCGTTCGACAAGAACCCCACCTACGACACCTACGTCGAGACCGACCGTGAGGCACGCCGCGTGGCGGCAGAGCTAATAGGTGAAAAGGTGAAAAAGTGAAAAAGTGAAAAGGTGAAAAGGTCAAAGGTCAACACTCAACGCTCAACACTCAACGCTCAACCCTTAGACCTTAGACAAAAAAATAAATTCAATAAATAACAATAAAAGTGGAAGTATTTTTAATTAGAGTATTACAGTTCATTCTCGCCATCTCGCTGCTCGTATTGCTGCACGAAGGTGGCCACTTTTTCTTCGCCAAACTGTTTGGCGTCCGCGTAGAAAAGTTCTACCTGTTCTTCGACCCCAGCATCTGGAAGTGGGACGGTAGCCTGTTTAAGTTCAAACCCAAGAAGAGCGACACCCAGTACGGTGTAGGCTGGCTGCCCTTAGGCGGCTACTGCAAGATAGCCGGCATGATTGACGAGAGCTTCGACAAGGAGCAGATGGCCCAGCCGGAGCAGCCTTGGGAGTTTCGTTCGAAACCTGCCTGGCAGCGCCTGCTCATCATGATAGGCGGCGTGCTGGTCAACTTCCTGCTCGCCCTGTTCATCTATAGCATGGTGCTCTTCTGGTGGGGCGACACCTACATTCCCGCCCGTAACACCGAGCTGGGCATGAAGTTCAACGCTGAGGCCAAGGCCTTGGGGTTCCAGGACCACGACATCATCATAGCCGCCGACGGCGACAGCATCAAGTCACTGGAATGGGGCTCTGCCCTGAGCAACGCCCTGCGCGCCGTGTCAACCGCCAACGAGGTCACCGTGCTGCGCGGTGGCAAGGAGGTGGTCATCAAGACACCCGGCAATCTTGACCTGCTCGACATGATCAGCGAGACACCAGCCTTCGCCATGCCCTTTATGCCGGCACTGGTTGACAGCGTTGCTCCTGGCTCCAACCCTGACAAGGCCGGGCTGCGCGTGGGCGACACCGTCGTAGCCGTCAATGGCGTGGCCGTCAGCTCGTGGAATGAGATTACCGACCAGATAGGCATCATGGAGGATGTTTATAACAGTAATGAAGCCCCCTCGGGGGCCGTAGGGGGGGCTTCCCTGCCTACCGCAACGGTTGTGGTACGCCATCAGCAGGCTGAAGCCCTCGACACGCTGAGCATTCAGCTCACCGTCATGGAGAAGGACCGCCTGGCACTGGGAGCCTATTTCCACAACCCCTACACCGACTACAAGAAACGTCATGTTGACTACAACTTCTTCTCCGCTTTCCCCGCAGGCATAGCCCACGGAGCGCGCACGCTGGGCTCCTACGTCAGCGACCTGAAGTATGTCTTCACGTCGAAAGGCTTTAAGTCGCTCGGTGGCTTTGGTGCCATAGGCAGCCTCTTCCCCGCCACGTGGGACTGGCACCGCTTCTGGGAGATGACAGCTTTCCTCTCCATCATTCTGGCCTTCATGAACATCCTGCCCATCCCCGCACTTGACGGTGGTCACGTGCTGTTCCTTTGCTACGAGATTGTCACCCGCCGCAAGCCTTCTGAGGACTTCATGATCAAGGCCGAGTATGTCGGCTTCGGCATCCTCATCCTGCTCATGGTCGTCGCCAACCTCAACGACGTGCTGCGCTGGTTAGGCGTTATGTAATTGACTGTAGCAGGCGTTGATTTGCTACCTTTGCACTTGATATGAGGAAGCTCATCAACATATTGCTTACTATTGCTGTCCGCTAAAAGTTGAAAAGCCATAAATCATGTGTCCACAGTGCCTATAAACAGTCATTGCGGACACATGATTTATGGCTTTTCAACTTTTAGCGGACAGCAATAAAACAAAATAATCCAAACAACCAAACAAAACGCCCGTTTTTTGAATTAATCGCCCCCTGTTGTTCAACAGAAGGCGATTATCAAACCATTACTTATTATTGAATCAAAGAATTGTGAAATAGTCAAATTGTGAATCTCACCTTGCAGGGAGTATTATCAGCAGACGTACCTATCAGCGCCTCGAAGTCGCCAGGCTCCAGGAGCACAGGGGGGACAGAGACCCCATGTGATTTGAAGGCTTCTTTTCTCCTTTTTTGCTTGATGAAATCAAACTTGTTGCGTTCACCGATTCATTTCTAACCTTCCAGGTTTACCTGTTCCTGCCACTTGCTGACGCTGATGCCAGTGCATGAGACGAAAGCACGTGAGAAAGTGTTGTAGCTTAAGAAGCCGCTGTCTTTTGACAACTGCTGCAGGGTGAAGGTGGTGCTTTTCTCTTTCATGGCTTCGCGGTAGAGCGACTGGAAGTGGTCTATGCGCAGCTTATTAATATATATATAATAGGTGATGCCCTGCGAGGCGAAATAGAGGCCCAGGTAGGTACGGTTAGTGTGGCAGGCCTGAGCCAGCGTTTTGAGCGACAGGTCACGCTGCAGGTATAGTTGCGCCTCCTCACAGTGCTTCCGCAGCAGTTCACCCGTCTTATAGATGATGATGTCTTTCCTCGAAGCAGGAACCTCATGGGTATTCGTTGTTTCCATAGCCTCCGTTTCCATGGTTCCCGGTTCCATAGCCTCCGTTTCCACAGCCTCTGCTTCCTGACTCTTTTGCACTTCCTCAACCGACTCCTCTGCCAACGGCTCCAGCACTTGCTGGTGGTCTATGTGCCAGACGATGAGGGCGATGAATATGGTGTCGGCAAGGTGGAAGGCATACGTGCAGACAACAATGGTATGCATGTCGCTTTGGAACATTGTCAGCAGATAGTTGATGGTGGAGAGAAATATAGAACTCAGGATCATCCAACTCCATACAAGCTCCTTATGCTCCAGGTCGGCGTAGTTGTCGGCCAGAAAACGATGGTAGGCCTTCGTTGCCCTGACGTACCAGACGATGAAAGTGACCAGTTCAGTCAGGTACAAACCATACAACACCCCAATCCACCATGACCAGTGGGTGAGAAGCCACCCTGTCAGGGGCATCACCGCAAGCAGACTAAGCCACCATAGCCGGTTGTCCCAGCGCCGGCGGTCTTGCAGCAATTCAAGCATGAAGTACAACACCGTGGGATAAGTCACCATCATATCGAGCGTTACGGACACCATCTCCAAAAGCTGCTGGTTGTCGGAAAGCCAGAAATAGAGCGGAATGTTTGCCAGATAGACAAGCACATAGATGAGTATCATCCAGCCCGCCTTGCGCCGCAGACGCTGGTCGGTGACTATCTCACTTCCGAAAGCATTACGTTTCGACACCAGCAGATAGACGGCCATCGACGTCAAGATGGTCATCATCACCGCGAAGTGAATCACGTACTGGTAAAGCTCTACACTTGTCATACCCATACCTTAAAATATATATGCAGAAGCGCGGAACTGTTTGCTCCACATTCCTTCGTGAGGTCCTGAGAAAACCCTGCAATAAAGATATAGATACAACCAGTCCACGCCATACAGCGTGAACCATTGTCATCTTCGTCTTGTATTGCATTGAAATTTCTCAGGTTTCACGAACAAGATCGAAGCACAACGCTTCACATTCCACAAATAAGTCTGCCGCACGGCTGTAACCATACGACGCAGCAAAGTTACGAAATAATGCTGACGTGACAAAGGAATTTTAGAAGATTAACGAAAATCGGCGTTAAAACAAGCGCCATGCTTTTATGAAATATCAAGGGAAACGCGATGCTTCGCATTGTCAAATAAACAATCGTCAGTTGTCACGCAAACAAACTTTCACCATTTGTACAATTCGCTATCCGTTTGACATATTTAAATAGGCACATTGTTCTTAAAATGCAGTCTTTTTCCGATAAAGATAATACCTTTGCGCTCGACTTATTTAAAAGTCTGCACTCGCGAAATATCATTTTAACAAAAAAACAAATAACGTTTAACAATTTAAAACAAGTTTAACATGAAGAAAAGAAAATTACTCTTCACAATGCTTGCCCTATCGCTGGGATGCCTCTCAGGCGGCAGCGGGGCAATGGCGCAGGCCGGCTGGGAGTCGGCTTTCAGCCAGTCGCAGACCACGTCAACTACGTGGGAGGCCCTGTCAACGGGTTCCACCACAGGTAAGACGTTAGGTGAATCGGGTACTACAAAGTACTACTATCTTCAGGAAAGCCTGACTTTCACCAACACTAACGCTGGTGGCAGCGGACTGACCATCAAGGGTGAGGTGTATCTGTACATCCCCTATGGTTTAACAATTACCTGTGTGGGTGCCGATGGCAGCGGAGCTACAGGTGGCGGTGCCGGCATCGAGCTCGCTGAGGGTAATACGCTCTACATCATCGGTAGTGGTGATGGCGAGAACACCACAGTAACGGCCAAGGGCGGTAAGGCTGCCAATGGTGTCATTGGTAACAATGGTTATGATGCATACTTAGAGTATGATAAAAAGATTTTGCCAGGTTCGGGTGGCAATGGCGGTAACGGCGGCGGCGGTGCCGGTGCCGGCATCGGCACACGCGGTGGCAATGGCGGTGCAGGTGGTGCAGGTGCTACTGCGATTCAGTCTACTAATGAAGGTACCAACTTCGGCGTAGATGGTAGTGAAGGTTCTGCCGGTTCTGCCGCTGGTAACATGGGTGAACTTTATGTTGACCAGACTTTCGGCATCACGGTAGCTGCTATTGGCGGCAGCGCAGCAACCAGCGGCGGTGCTGGTGGCAACCGTGGTAAGAATGCTGCGGAAGATCCTTATAACCAGTACACTGCTTCCGGCGGTGGCGGCGGTGGCGGCGGCGGTTTCGGCGGCGCAGCCAGCAACATCGGTACAGGTGGCCCCGGCGGTGGCGGCGGTGGCGGCGGTGCCGCAGGTAACAGCGCATGGGCGGGTTATGGTTTCTACCAAGTTGGAGCAGGCGGTGGCAAGGGTGGCCACAATGCTGATGGCAGTTCTGCATCTGACGGTGTGACGAGTACTTTAACAGATATACATGCTGCTGAAATACAAGCAGGAGTGAATGATTCTGAATATACTAATAATGGATGGGAAAATAATAATGGTATGCATAGCGGCGGCAACGGCGGCAACCTAGGCGGTGCCTCTTCTGCAGGCTCGATGAATGCTGGCCAGCTGAAGTACAACATCACTTATCAGCCTATCAAGACCCGTGTAAACGGCAACAACACCAATGCTGTAACAGTTCAGTATGCTCCCTCAAGTGCCACTACAGTCATTCTGCCCAAGAATGTGGAGGGCTACCAGTGGGTACTGTCCGTTTACGGCAAAGACTGCAGTTCCAATGCACAAACCCCGAGTGTCTTCACCCAGGCGAAGAAGACGTCATACGGTGGTAATGAGGATGACGATGCTGATCGCACCATCATGCTCGCTGATGTCTATGGCAATCTGACCTTCGTCGAGGTGGCAAGCCTCTGCAAGCTCAACAATAATAATACCAACGACCAGACCATCGCGGAATTCTGCAAAGATTATGATGAGGATGCACTGAATTACCCCATCACCGTGCGCCTCAAGGACCGCACACTGTATAAGGACAACCACTGGAACACCATCTGTCTGCCCTTCGACCTGACCCCGGAGCAGTTTGCTCAGTCTCCACTGAAAGGCGCTCAGGTAAAGAAGCTGGACGAAAATTCGGGCTACTATCCTAATGGTGGCACCATAGGTGTTACGACCTATACCGGGCCAACACTCTACTTCTATTTTACTACTGTTAATACCAGCACAGAGACCTTACATGCCGGTTATCCGTACTTAGTGAAGTGGGCTAATGGCACAGACCTGGTGGACAACACCACCAAGATGAAAAAGGATGCCGTTCATCAGTTAGATTTCTCTGGCGTGGAGATCAGCTCAACAGCACCCACATTCTGGGAAGGCAATGGTGCTAGTGAGGGTGCCATCCAGTTCGTGGGCACCTACTCGCCGACAGCCTTGACTGGCGGTGACAAGACCAAACTGGTGCTGGGTAATGACGACAAGCTCTACTATCCCACTAAGAACATGAGTGTCAACTCTTGTCGTGGCTACTTCATCATCCCTGATGCAGCAGCAAACGCACCACAGTTTGTGATGAGCTTCGACGATGGAGGAGAGACCACCAGCATTCAGACTTTCAACGTCACTCCCGAAAGCCAGAATGACACTCCCGTCTATAACCTGAACGGCCAGCGCCTCAGCGCTCCGAAGAAGGGCATCAATATCGTGAATGGTAAAAAAGTAATAATCAAATAACATATTTAGAACAATGAAAAAGACTTATTTAAAACCCACCATGATGGTGGTTCAAGTACAAATCACTCAGATGCTTTGCGGAAGTCCGAATGTGGTTTCGAACGTTGAATTCAAATATGGAGGAGAGACTCCTGAAGATTTCGATGCTAACGACGTCCGTTAAGTATATATTATACATTTAATTAATATTGTAACAGATGAAAAAGTTATCTATATTAACATTCCTCGCCCTCTTTGCGACCACCCTGACTCATCAGGGTGGCGCTTGGGCACAGGACACACAGGACACCAAAGACGATAACTGGGGTCAGGTGCCGACTGTGACGAGCAAGTGGACGCACATCACAGAAGGCTCGGCTGCAGGTTTCGAGCTTAAAGACCAGTACTACTATGTGACGGAAGACCTCACCTTCACCAACACCCTCAGTGGTGACGGCCAGGGCAGCGGTATGTATGTACAGGCAGGCAGAACCGTCACCCTCTACATTCCCGCCGGTGTGACGCTGACCGCAATAGGTGCTGACGCTCAGGGAACCACAGGTGCCGGTGCCGGCATCCTGCTGCCCGAAGGCTCAACACTTAACATCGTCGGTGCAGGCAAACTCGTTGCCAAGGGCGGCAATGCTGCCAATGGCGCCGCGGGCGAAAACGGAAGACCTGCTTTTGTCGACGGCGATAGTTGGGAGGCATTTTTCTTAGGAGACCAAAACTATCCAGGCGTTGGCGGATGGGGCGGCCATGGCGGCGGTGGTGCCGGTGCAGGCATCGGTACTGCTGGCGGTAATGGCGGTGCCGGCGGCACACAAATTGCTGATAACGATGAGAACCGGCCTCATGGTGGTGACGATGAAGATGTCCCGGGTGTACCAGGAAATCCTGGTGCAGATGGTACTACAGCCACAGCCATGGGTACAATTAATTTCCAGTCTACCATCACAACGGACATTAGCGGTGGTGCTGCGGGCGTTGGTGGTGCTCCTGGTATGCCTGGTAATGGAGACTCTCATGGTGGCGATTTAGTTATAGAAGATATTGAGATTGAATACGTAATGGGAATTCCTATTCCCGTGCCTCAGATGGACATCACTAATATGGTTGCAGCTGCTGGTGGCGGTGGCGGCGGTGGCGGTGCCGGTGGCGGCAGTGCTGAAGCTATTGGTACTGGTGGTGCCGGCGGCGGCGGCGGCGGTTCTGGTGCCTGCGGCAACGTTGTTACCCATGACAGTTGGTTAAATGATGATCATGGCACGGCTGGTGCCGGTGGCGGTAAAGGTGGTGTCGGTGTCAATGGCAATAACGGAAAAGATGGTTACTATGTGTATTTGGAAGGTACCGAAAGCCTTTTTGATGACACTGATGACATCAAGGATGGTGGCACAGGCGGTGCTGCCGGTGCAGCCAGTGTTGACATGTCGTCTACTAATCAGGGCGTAGCCAGCGCTCTGAAGTATAAAGTCAGCTACTACACCGTAGGTGCTACTTTGTCGAAGAATGAAGAAGAATACGAGGTTGGCAATGATTGCGAAATTACCTTGCCTACGATTACCTCAACTGATGGCAAGAACTATAAGTGGATACTGAGCATCTATGGCAATACCATCGGTACCACGTCAAGCCATTGTGGCGGACCCAATGGCTATGTATATGAGCCAGGTACACCAGTTGACCTCAGCAACATCTATGGCGACATAGAGTTCTGCGCTATCTATATCGGTTGTACGATTGACTGTGCCAGCGAGACAGAACAGTGGTGGAATACCACTTGGGCCTATCTTGCCGGTGGCAAGTATGCAGTTGTCAATCTGAAGAACCGCAAACTCTACAAGGACGGCTACTGGAACACGCTGACGCTGCCGTTCAGCCTCTCGGCCGAGAAGTTAGCTACCACCTGTCTGGCTGGTGCCGACATCCGTAAGTTTGAGAATGCAGCGTGGAATGGCACAGATAGAGTGTTGACTCTTAACTTCTCAAACTCGAACTTAGGTGCGATAGATGCGGGCGTACCCTACATCATCCGTTGGGGAAAACCCGAGACAGCCACTGGCGAGGTCATTGAGGACCCATGCTTCACGAATGTAGAGGTGACGCTGACTGACCAAAGTGTTCTGGATGATGATGATCCATACAACGAAGACTACGAGACAGAGAGTAATAACGTTCGCTTCCAGGCAGTCTTAGGTCCGACTCAGCTGCAGGCAAACGAGAATATGTTTGTGCTCGGTGCTAATAACAAGATCTATAAGGTTACAAAGCAGATGTATGTCTATGCTACCCGTGCCTACTTTGATTGCTATTCTAGTAATGAAATCTCCATGGCTCAGGAGATTGTGATGGACTTCGGTGAGGGTGAACAGACCACCACGTACATCGACAACATCACGGTGGAAGACAACCGTGAGAGTCAGGTGGAGGGTATCTTCAACCTGAACGGCCAGCGCCTCGATGCTCCCCAAAAGGGTATCAACATCATCAATGGTCGCAAGGTCGTGATTAAGTGAGTGAAGTGAAAGCTCACTTACACTTCCGAACGTGAACGAGCTCGAGCTTTAGCTCAAGGTCGTGATTAAGTGAGAATAAAGCAGAGCT
>FLNX01002783.1_pt1 | contig 11450 bp, 11 predicted proteins | sample 1140341 | NCBI WGS metagenome assembly FLNX01 (sample SAMEA3878208, study PRJEB12797) | bioreactor metagenome | biome: Moose rumen | place: Sweden | collected 2011-10
GTATCCCCCTATGTCCCACCTCTTTACGGAAAGCCAAAAATGACCTCTTTAATAGATGCAAGCATTTGACAATCAGTCGATTAACAAAAGACTGTCAGATTTTATGGATACCAACGGACTGAAATGCAAGGAAGCTGATTAGCAAAGTTTAACTCACAAACATGCCGTTTTCAACCGCACAGTACGTAAATTTGCATTTTCGCTCACTTATTCGTACCTTTGCACCGTTTTACGAATTATAGTATTGATAATAGCTTTAATCATTGTGATATGAGATATTCCTGTTATTTAGTCTTGCTGACGGTGTTGCTCACATCGTGCATCAAAGACGAGCCGCAGAACATGGAATGCGACATACTGGAGGCATGGGTCGAGGACGAGGATCTGGCCCAGCACTTCTATCAGGCGACGGACATGCGCATCAGCGATGTGCCGTCAAGCACGGAAATGCTGACGTTCACCATACGACAGCGTAAGGCGTTGCCCGCCATGCCCATACACTTCAAGCTCACACCGGGGGCCACCATTTCGCCGGCCAACGGCAGTGCCCAGGATTTCAGCAACGGGCCTGTCACCTACACGGTGACATCGGAAGACGGACAATGGCACCGCACATACACAGTAGATTTTCATGAGATGGTGCTGCCCAGTAATAAATATGACTTCGAGGATTTCGAACTGAGCTCCAACGGGAAATACTACGTGTGGTATGAAAAGAGTCAGGCTGGAGCCGACGACAGCCAGGAGGCGAGATACATCTGGGCATCGGGCAATGAGGGCTTCATGATAGCCAGCCCCAATGCACCTGCCACTGACTACCCCACCGTGCCCGATGAGCATGGCCTGGACGGCTATTGCGTCCGGCTGACTACTCGTTCCACCGGCTCCTGGGGCAAGACGTTCAAGAAACCCATTGCTGCGGGCAATCTCTTCCTTGGCACCTTCAACAGCAAGTTCGCCCTGACGAATACGCTGAAAACGACCGAGATGGGCATCACTTACACAAAGGAACCCGTGAAGGTGAGCGGCTACTATAAGTACCGCCCGGGCGACGTGTTCACTGACAAGGATTTCCATGAGGCAGCTGGCCGCATTGACGAGCCCAGCATCTACTCAGTGCTCTACGTGAACCATGACGAAGAGGGCAACCCGGTGATGCTCCACGGCGACGACGTGCTCAGCAGCCCCTACATTGTGCGCAAGGCGCAAGCTGCATCGCTGCCTGCTACTGACGAATGGCAACAGTTTGAAATGACATTCGAGGGCACCACCCCCATTGATGCAACGCTGTTGGCCAACCGTGGCTACAACCTGGCCCTGGTGTTCTCGTCGAGCAAGACGGGCGACACGTTTGAGGGCGCCGTCGGCAGCACACTCTATATAGATAAGGTGGAAATTATGTTCAAAACAGAATAGCACGATGAAGAACTACAGATTATACATCATACTGCTCGCTTCGCTTATGCTCTGCCCGCTGCACTCAGTGGCACAGCAACTGCTGGAGAACCTGCAGGTGAAGGCACGCATTGGCTACAGCATAGGCGGCACAGCTCCACTGGGGCTACCCGCCAGCATTCGCAGCATAGAATCATTCAAGCTGACCCCCAACTTCATGGCGGGAATCGACGGCAGGTATCTGCTGACAGAGAAACTGGGACTGCAGGCTGGTCTGCATTTCGAGATTAAGGACATGGACGGCGAAGTAACCACTAAGGGCTATCACATGAAAGTGAACATGGACCATGACGAGTTGGAAGGACTCTACACGGGCCATGTAAGGCAGAAGGTGCGCCAGCGCATGTTCACCATTCCACTGCAGCTGACCTACGAGCCCAGTCCGAAGGTGCAGCTGAAAGCCGGGCCCTACCTCTCGCTGCTACTCAGCAAGGAGTTCTCGGGCTATGCCTTCGACGGCTACCTGCGCAAAGACGACCCGACCGGCGCCAAGGTGGAAATGGGCAGCCGCGAGGGCGAATGGGCCACTTACGACTTCAGCGATGACATGCGCACCTGTCAGGTGGGCGTGGCTGTAGGCATCGACTGGAACTTCTATCGCCAGTTTGGGTTGTCGGCCGACCTTTCGTGGGGTCTCACCGGCATTCATCACAGCAACTTCAAGACGGTGGAGCAGACGCTCTACCCCATCTATGGAACAATCGGACTGGTGTATTACATTAAACATTGAACATTAAATAATAATAAAGCGTATGAGAAAATTATTTACTTCTCTCATGGTGGCTTTGGCAGCTGTTGCTGTACATGCCACTGATTACAATGTACCTATCGTGGTAACAGTGAACGACGCAACGTCGGAGCAGACGGGTGTCATCAGCATTGTTGAGAATGCAGAGCAGGCCGGAACGTACGACCTGACGCTGAAAAACTTCGTGTTACAAAGCGAAAACGGTCCCATGGGCGTAGGCAACGTGGCACTCACGAAGATTCAGTCCTACCAGGACGGCAACGCCACACTGCTGCTGGCCAACGACAAGGTGACCATTACCAATGGCGACGACCCCAGCGTGCCTTTCTGGATGGCTGGCATGCTGCCTCCCGTCAACGTGGAGCTGCGCGGTAAAATAGAAGGCGACCGCCTGTACTGTCACCTCGACATAGACCTGAGGGAGACATTACAACAGATCATCGAGGTAAGGATTGGCAGTGGCTACCAGATGCCTAACCCGAGCTTCGAGTCGTGGCACGTCTCAACGGGCGACTATAGCGAGCCTAACGCATGGCATTCGTTTGAGAGCGCCACTGGCGAGTTGGCACTTCTGGCCGGTCACCACATCAATCAGTCAGACGATGCCCATTCGGGCAATGCCAGCGCACGTATCTTTGCCACCTCCATCTTTGGCATCGTGGCTAACGGCACCATGACCACCGGCCGCATGAACGCCGGCTCCATGACAGCCACTGACAAGGTGAACTGTGCCTACCTCGACATGAGCAAGACTGACGTTGACGGTAATGGCGACCCCTTCTACGTTCCCCTTTATTCACGTCCTGACGCTATTTCCGTATGGGTGAAGTTCAAGCAGGGCACCGCCAACAGCGACCACCCCTACGCCACCATCAGCGCCGTCATCACTGACGGCACCTACTATCAGGACCCCGAGGACAAGGAGTACACCAACGTAGTGGCCAAGGCCCAGAACAACCAGATAGCCACCACAAACGGTGTGTGGCAGCAAATCGTCATTCCCTTTGTCTATACAGGCAATGCCGTTGACCCCAAGGCCGTGCTGATTACCATTTCGACCAATGCCGATGCCGGTAAGGGCAGTGCCAACGACGAAGTGCTGGTCGATGACATTTCGTTCATCTACAACGCCGAGGTGACCGGTCTGAAGATCAAAGGCCAGAGTGTGACTGGCTTCAGTGCCAATAAAGACACATACGAAATGGAGCTGAACGAGGCATTTACAGCTGACGACATCGAAGTGGTCTTTGCCGGTGAAAAGACGGCCCACGTCGTTAAGACCATTGAGACTGTGGGCAACGACCGCCTCTGCACCGTCACCGTCATCAATGCCGACATGTCCACGAAGGCTGTTTACACCATCAAGGTGACAGGCAACTCAACCGCCATCGGCAACGTTAACATTAACGCTAACGTTAACGCTAACGCTAACTATTACACGCTCGACGGACGTCAGGTCAAGGTACTTGAGCCTGGCAACGTCTATATTCGCCATCAGGCTGACGGAATCACTACCAAGATTCGTCGCTAATAGCTTGCTGGGATTTCGAGGTGCGAGGTACGAGGTACGAGGTGCGAGGTGCGAAGCAATTCCTTTCGTACCCCGCACCTCGAAAACTAAAGAAACGAGAAAAATAAAACTCCTTTATCATTGTCTAACTCGCCGTCCGGCAAGCCCGCCTGCATACCAATATTCATCAGCAGCAGCGAAGCCCCCAGCGGCACCTTGGGAACATCATAGTGGTACCACACGGTTTGCATGGTCTTGTAGGGGCGGCTGCCATTGGTGTAAAAAGTTTAAATGTTGTTTCCATAACTATTGGTTGTTTATTTGTCTTAATTCCTTAGTAAGTGTTTACTCCCAGCACTCCAGCTCCTTTTCAATTTCGGGCAGTTGGCTACGGTGGAAGGTGGGTTCCTTTATCCCGTTGCGCTTCTGCTTGCGGTAGTCGTCAAACAGCCGGAAGGCATACTTGCCGAGGGCGACAATGGCTATCAGGTTACAGGCGGTGAGCAAAGCCATGAACAAATCGCCCAAGTTCCACACTATCTCCAAGCTGGCCAAGGCACCAAACATGACCACCACGCCGCCAGAGAAGACACGATAGACGGTAAGCACCGTCCGGCTGGAAGTCATGAAACGGATGTTGGCCTCACCATAGTAGTAATTGCCAATGATGCTGGAAAAGGCAAAGAGGAAGATGGCCACGGCAATAAACACTGGGCCGAACGAGCCAATCTCTGAACTGAGGGCTGCCTGCGTCAAGGCGATGCCGTTCAGCTCAGGCACGTCGTAGAGTCCGCTAATCAGTATGACAAAGGCGGTGCACGAGCAAACCAGCAGCGTATCGGTAAACACGCCTAAGGCCTGAATAAGTCCCTGCTTGACAGGATGTGACACCGTGGCCGTGGCGGCCACATTAGGAGCACTACCCTCGCCTGCCTCATTACTGAACAGTCCGCGCTTAATGCCCGTCATCATGGTTACGCCAATGGCTCCGCCTGCGGTCTGTTCCAGTCCGAAGGCACTGCTGACAATGGTCTTCAGCACGTGGGGAATAAGCCCGATGTTCATAACGATGATAACCAGCACAAGGATAAAGTAGCCCACAGCCATCAGCGGAACCATTACGGCACTGACATTGGCTATGCGGTGAATGCCGCCAAAGACGATGACCAGCGCCAAGACCGAGAGGACAATGCCCACCAGCGTGGGGTTCCAGCCGAAGGCCTCGTGCATGGCCCCACAAATGGTGTTACTCTGAATGGAGTTGTAGGAAAGGCCGAAGGTCAGCGTAATCAGTACTGCAAAGAGCATGGCAAGCCACCGACGGTGCAGTCCTTTCTCTATATAGTAAGCCGGGCCGCCAATGAAGGAGTACTCATGCCGCTGCTTGAACAGCTGACCAAGCGTTGACTCAACAAAAGCGGTGGCTGAACCGATGAGTGCTATTACCCACATCCAGAAGACGGCCCCCGGGCCGCCAATGGCAATGGCCGTGGCCACGCCTGCCAGATTACCAGTGCCGACACGCGTTGCAACAGAAACGGCAAAGGCCTGAAACGACGATATGTGACGGCGGGCATGATGACGGTCGTCCTTTCTATTAATGCCCGACGTGGCTGAATCGGTCAGCAGCCGGAACATCTCGCCCACCATGCGAAACTGCACGCCACGGGTCTTCCACGTAAACCAAAGCCCGCAACTGACCAGTGCAGCAATCAGCACGTAGCCCCACAATACATCATTGATTTGGGTTATCAACTCATTAATCATTCTTCAACCTTTACAGGCATCTGACTGCCGGTCCAAGCCATGATGCCGCCTTTCAGGTTCACCACCTGATAGCCTTCGGCGGCCAGCTGGCGGCAGGCATTGGCCGAACGGCGGCCACTGCGGCAATAAACCGCTATCTTCCTGTCGGCAGGCAGCGTTGCCTTGGCCTTCTGCAGGAAGTCGCCCTGCTGCACGTCAACATCCTCATAATTCTGCTGACCACAGGCTGACGTCAAGCCCAGCATGGCAAAAAAACATGTTAACAGCTTTTTCATCATTTCTTCTCTATTTTGTCTAATCTGCTACAAAAATAGTTATTATTTTCTCAATGTTTGCCGTTTTTTCATTTTTTTTACAACTATTATTAAGTATATATAAAGGAAATTGTTTATCTTTGCGCTCAAGAAACTACGAAAACACATTTTCAAGATGTGTGCGAAACAAACTTAAAACAACTATGAAGAAAAAAACTTTAAGCATGCTTTACTTTGCCATTCTCGCGATGGCAACGTTGTGTTTGGCTTCATGCTCCAAGTCGGTGACCGACGATGATGACAACACCGCTATTACTGCCGGACAAGGCAACAGCAACCTCTCCATACTCACCCGTGCCGGTGAAGGCGAAGGCAGCGTGGCCTATCCCGTGGTGCTCTACGTCTTTAACAGCAGCAACCAGTGTGTGGCCGTGAAGACACTGGCCGACGAAACGGCGGAGCTCACCATCGAAGGACTCAAGGCCGACACCTACAACGTCTTTGCCATTGGCGGGGCTGACAACACGCGCTATTCGCTGCCCACACAGGCTAATGCCACGCCTACCACACTCATCACCCTTTTAGAGGGAAAGGTGCACGAAGACCTCATGACGGGCCGTAACACGGTGGTCATTGGCGACGACGAGGACAACCAGCTCACGCTGGCCCTGCAGCGTAAAGTGGCTATGGTGAAGCAGGTTGAGGTGAAGATGGTTCCTGCCGACGCGGAGGCCGTCAGTCTGGTCATCACCCCATTGCGCGAGGCTTTCCAGCTGAACGGAGAGTACAGCGGCGAGGCCGGCAGCTTCACGCAGGACTTGGTGAAGCAGAGCGACAACCGGACATGGAAGAATGCCACCGAGCAATACATGCTTCCTTCGGTAGGCAATGCCACCATCACCATCAAGATGACGATTGACGGCAACGTCCGCAGCTACTCTTACACCTGTGCGGAACCCCTGTTGGCCAACTATAAGCTGAACATTGATGCCACTTATACAGGCAACACGTTCAACATGACGGGTACGCTGACCGGTGCCACATGGGAAGGCGAGCGCACCATTACCTTCGAGTTTAACGAGGATAACGTGACCGGCTCCGAGGAAACGACGCAAGGCGGCGGAGGCAACAACGAAGGTGGTAACGGCAACGAAGGCAGCGGCAACACGCCCAGCGGCGAAACCACCGAAGGTTCCGCGCCTGCTGTCGGTACGAATTATCAAGGTGCCTACGTGCTCCGGTCCGTTGATAATGGGGACAATACTGTTACGGTGACGTTAATGTCCAAAAAGGAGATTAAAGGCCTTGATTGTAATTACGACGACCAATCTTCCATCGCAGAAACTGTTGAAGAAGCTATTATAGAATTATCAGCTGAAGGTATTGACGGCTGGCAACTTCCAACTCAGGAAAGTTTGGTTGAATTATATGCAATGAGTGGCGTAAATGTAAATTTAGATAAATTAAAAGATGAAGGATTTGACTTATTTACATTTAGTAATGGAAGTGCCAAATATTTCATAAAATCTGATGGGGCATACAAAGCATGTACATCTAATGGTAAAAACATTTCGAATCCTGATGCAAACACTATCGTCCGTGCCTTCACCACACTAACCTTTAATAAGTAGTAAGGTCAGCAAAGAAAACATGTTTGGGCAAAGCAATAAGAATAGTAGTGGCCAGCTATTAGCCTACATTCGTGAGGGCCGCACCATGACACAAGGCGAGAAGCTGACGCTTATCGTCGGTCTGAGTATTCCCTCTATCCTTGCCCAGATATCTGCTACGGTTATGTTCTTCATCGATGCGTCGATGGTGGGACACCTTGGTGCCAAGGCTTCGGCAGCCATCGGCATTGTGGAGACAACGGGTTGGCTGATGGGCGGACTGGCCTCGGCAGCCAACATGGGTTTCTCCGTACAAGTGGCCCACTTCATCGGTGCCAACGACTTCGAGGCGGCACGCCGCGTGCTCCGTCAGTCCATGGTGTGCTGCCTGATTTGGGCTGCCGCCATCTCGCTGACGGGTCTGGCCGTGGGGCCCTTCCTACCCTACTGGCTCGGCGGCACCGAGGAGATAGCCCACGATGCGTCGCTCTACTTCATGCTTATTTCCGTGTTCGGCATTTTCTTCCAGATGGAGGGTCTGGCAGGCTCCATGCTCAAGTGCTCCGGCAACATGAAGATTCCCTCGCTGCTCAACATCGGCATGTGCGTCATGGACGTGGTGTTCAACTACTTCTTCATCTACATGCTCGAACTGGGCGTCATGGGAGCCGCCTTCGGCACGGGTCTGGCCGAGATCATCACGGCCGCACTCATGTTCTACTTCCTGCTACGACGGTCTGACATGCTGCGGCTGAAGGGGCACCCGGGCTCTTTCCGTCCTACGTCAGACGTGGTGAGCACAGCCTTCAAGATTGGTGCACCCATGGGCCTGCAGCACATGCTGATGGGTGGAGCCCAGATAGTGAGCACGCTCATTGTGGCACCGTTAGGCACCATCGCCATTGCTGCCCACTCGCTCGCCATCACCGTGGAGAGCCTCTGCTACATGCCTGGCTACGGCATTTCCGAGGCTGCCACCACGCTGGTGGGTCAGGGCATCGGTGCCGGTCAGAAACTGCTGACACGCTCGTTTGCCCGTATGTCGGTCACGCTGGGCATTGCCGTCATGACACTCATGGGCGTGCTGATGTATGTCTTTGCCCCTGAGCTGATGTCGCTCATGACGCCCGTAGAGTCCATTCGTGACCTCGGTGCCCAGGTGCTGCGCATAGAAGCCTTCGCCGAGCCGATGTTTGCGGCCGCCATTGTCTGCAACGGTGTGTTCATCGGAGCCGGCGACACCCTGAAGCCCGCCATAATGAGCCTCTGCTGCATGTGGGGCATCCGCCTCACCCTGGCAGCCCTGCTGGCCCGCCAATACGGTCTGCCCGGCGTGTGGATGGCCATGGCCATCGAGCTCACCGTCCGCGGCCTGCTGTTCCTCTGCCGCCTGGTCTATGGGAAATGGGGGGAGTTTAAAGTTAAGAGTTCATAGTTCATAACTAAAGTTTACCACCTCCATGAACTGCGAGATAATCAGCAAAATTAAGTCCGAAGTGACCTCCCCCATCCCCTCCTGTAGGAGGGGGGGGAATTACCACTCAAGGGCTTGCACACATACTGTCCTCCCCCTACAGGGGGAGTTAGAGGGGGTCAAAAAGGAAACAAACTTCAATTACTAATTCATAGTTATGAGAAAGACGATTCTTTGTTTATCACTTATTCTTTGCCACTTATCATTTTGCGTGGCACAGGACCGCGCCGAGGTGCTCATGGAGACCAGCGAAGGCAGCATCCGCATTCAGCTGTATAACGAGACACCCAAGCACCGCGACAACTTCCTGCAACTGGTAAAGGCACATTACTACGACTCGCTCACCTTCCACCGCGTCATCAAGGACTTCATGGTGCAGGGCGGCAAACGTGATGCCAACTCACCCAACACACCCAACACCCAACACCTAACACCCAGCACCCAACACCTAACACCCAGCACCCAGACCATAGAGGCCGAGTTTCGCACGCCGCAGCTGTTCCACAAGCGTGGCGCACTGGCCGCTGCCCGCGAAGGTGACGACGTGAACCCCGAGCGCCGCTCCAGCCCCACGCAGTTCTACTTTGTCTGGGGCCGCAAATACTCTGAACGGGCCATGGAGTTCACCGAGAACCGCCTCAACCTGCAGCTGACGCCCGAACAGCGTGAGGCCTACATGACCATTGGCGGAACGCCCCACTTGGACGGCACCTACACCGTCTTTGGCGAGATAGTCGAGGGGCTTGACGTGGTAGAGCGTATGCAGGCCGCTGCCACCGACGATGCCGACCGCCCGCTGCAGCCCATCTACATTCTGCGGGCCACCGTGGTCAGGGAGTGACACAAAAGGAGTGCAGCCCCCGGAATCTCTCCGAAGGCTGCACTCAAAGATATTAATAACTAAAAATCTAAAAATACTATACTTTCTCTTTTTTTATCGCTTCTCAATGCTGTAGTCGATCACGAGTGCCGAAACTGCAAAGATAGCAAACAATTCAATTAGCAATGTCATAATGTTACCCTTTCCTAAACTTTAGTTCAACAATCTTTTTACTGTATTCAGGACGCTTCCTTAGTGCGTCGTTTCTTTTGTTTCTTACTCTTTTTCTCTAAAAGTGGGGCGTGTTGTCTCTCACCCACATTCCTGTTGCAGCCAGGGCTGCACACAGGGTAATCAACGTCATCGTGTTCATCTTTTTACCTTTTTTGTGTTACCCTAAACAATCTTTACTGTTTTTTTTTCTTTGAGCTCGCTGCTCTTCTAATACCTATTATATATATGTGTCTGTGTTATCCTGTTTGTCTTTTTTCCTTTTGACGATGCAAAGGTAAGAAGAAAATCGGATTCATGCATCATCATGAACCCGATTTCGACAAAAAACGGCCTTGTTTTTGACCTACATCAAATCTTTGTGCCCGCACACAACGCACTCTCAATCCTATTTGTCAGCTCTACAAACTGCGCAATAGTCAGCTGTTCAGGACGTTTCGTCATAAAGTCGTGAGTGGCGAGTGACGGGTAAGCGGTGACGGGCATCGGCAAGAGCTGTCTGAGCGACACGCGAAGCATTTTTCGACGCTGGTTGAAGACCGTTTTCACCACGCGGCGGAAGAGCTGTTCGTCGCAGCCGAGGTGCTGCACCTGGTTGCGCGTCATGCGGATGACGGCACTCTTCACCTTGGGAGGCGGGTTGAAGACGGTCTCGTCAACGGTAAAGAGATACTCCACATTGTACCACGCCTGAATGAGCACCGAGAGGATGCCATAGGCCTTGGTGCCCGGCTCCGAGGCAATGCGCAGGGCCACCTCGCGCTGTATCATGCCCGTACAACAGGGAATGAGGTCACGGTTGTCAATCATCTTGAAGAATATCTGCGACGAGATGTCGTAGGGATAGTTGCCCGTCAGCACAAACTGGCCGCCGTCGAACAGCGTCCTCAGGTCCATACGCAGGAAGTCACCCTCGATGATGCTGAAACGGCTCGTAGGGAACGTTGCCTTCAGATACTCCACGCTCTCACGGTCAATCTCCACCACCGCTATGGGGCGGGGCTTCTCTATGAGGTACTGGGTCATGACACCCATGCCCGGGCCTACCTCCAGCACGGGCAGGTCAGCACAGGCATCCACCGTGTCGGCAATGCGGCGCGCTATTGTGAGGTCTGTCAGGAAGTGCTGGCCTAAGTTTTTCTTCGGTCTTACTTGTTTCATGCTGCAAATTTAGGGATAATCTGCTGAAAAACCAAATTTCTTCTCACATTTCCACTACTTTCACGTTACTTAAAGCCAAACTTCCGGATGCTGCCGGGAGAACAGGGAGAAACCCCGTACCAAACAGGGAGTTTCCCCGTACCAAACAGGGAGTTTATGGCAGGGAAGTGACTTTTCCTGATTTCACTAGACACTTTTTCTCTTCATTAACTGAAACAGTAGACAGTAGTTTTGTAGTCGTACTGAATCGGTAGACACAAGCGAAAAAGCTGTGCTGTTTTTGTTGACACTTCTGCCATGCTGGACACGCAGAGCCCGGGCTGGTTTGTTCGGCAAAACTGGATGCCCCTCGATGGGGCATTCAGTTTTTTGTCAGGTGCGCTGGCATACGCCGTCGCCCAGACTGGTTGTTCGGCTTGG
>FLNX01002434.1_pt1 | contig 11446 bp, 9 predicted proteins | sample 1140341 | NCBI WGS metagenome assembly FLNX01 (sample SAMEA3878208, study PRJEB12797) | bioreactor metagenome | biome: Moose rumen | place: Sweden | collected 2011-10
GGCAGGCCGACAAGCCGCCAATCAAGCAGTAGAGTCCGGACGTCAGGCCGCCAACCAAGCCGTACAACAAGGACGTCAGGCTGCCAACCAAGCCGTTCAACAAGGACGCCAGGCCGCCACGAATGCTGCAAGTCAAGCCGCCAGCCGCGCACAAAGTGCCGTACAAAACGCACAGAACAATGCTTCAAACGCCGTACAAAGCGCACAAAATCGTGCCTCAAATGCTTTGAACCGGGCTCTCGGCAACGAATAAGCCGACATCAATTAAACTTTGCCATACGCCTTCATTTCTCTCATCAGGGCGACAAGAGCACTCCTCTCTGTCGTCCTGAAGCTTTTGTTACAAACAATCCCCCGCAAATCATAAAGAGGCTTTGCGGGGGATTGTTTCAAAGATTAGTATGTGTGCTATTTCAAACGAGGACGCTGTGAGTGAGCCTTTATAGCTCCTCTTTCAATTCGGGAGCATTGTCGGGTGTTGCTCCGCCGCCGCCATAGAGTTGTTGCGCTATCTTGTCGGCCACCTCGTCTTGCAGTTCAGGGTTGTCAGCAAGCAGATGCTTGAGATTTTCGCGCCCCTGTGCGAGTTTCTGCCCATCGTAGGAGAACCAGGAGCCGCTCTTATGAATGATATCGTACTCCACGGCGAGGTCGCAAATTTCAGCCACACGGCTGATGCCTTCGCCAAAAGATATTTCAAAGACACACTTACGGAAAGGCGGAGCCACCTTATTTTTAGCTACTTTCACACGCACCTGGTTGCCGATGGGTGTGTCGCCGTCTTTGATGGTAGTAACCTTGCGGATTTCTAAGCGCACACTGGCATAGAATTTCAAGGCATTACCACCCGTTGTTGTTTCGGGATTGCCAAACACCATACCTATCTTCTCGCGCATTTGGTTGATGAAGATGCACGTGGTTTTTGTCTTGCTGATGGTTGCCGTGAGTTTGCGCAGGGCTTGACTCATAAGACGCGCTTGCAGCCCGAGTTTGTTTTCACCCATATCGCCTTCTATCTCACTCTTCGGCGTAAGGGCTGCCACGGAGTCTATCACGATAATGTCTATGGCTGCGGAGCGAATAAGCTGGTCGGCAATCTCAAGGGCTTGCTCGCCGTTGTCGGGCTGCGAGATAAGCAGCTCATCAATGTTTACACCGAGTTTCTGGGCATAAAAGCGGTCGAAAGCGTGTTCGGCATCGATAAACGCAGCAATGCCTCCCTGCTTCTGACATTCAGCAATGGCATGGATGGCCAGTGTGGTCTTACCCGTGCTCTCTTGTCCGAAGATTTCTATGATGCGTCCTTTGGGATAACCGCCTACGCCCAGTGCTGCGTTGAGGCCGATGCTACCGGTGGGAATTACTTCTACGTCTTCCACCTGCTCATCACCGAGTTTCATGATAGAGCCTTTGCCGAAGTCTTTTTCAATTTTCGCCATCGCTGCTTGCAGCGCTTTGAGTTTATCGGCAGGTGTGCTTGTAACAGAGGTTTCTTTCTTTGCCATATCTTTGGTTGTTTATAAGGAGTGATTAAACTTTTGAGGAAAGCGGGTGGCGCAAGCCAGTGGCACCGCGCATATAGGCTTTTGCCGAGCCGAACCGGAGGTTAAGGTCGAGTCGCACCGGCAGGTGGTTAGCATCATCGGTGACGTAGAACGTTACAACGGTATTCTCCTTGCCATTCTCTTTCTCTACATAGGCGAAGACGAGGCAGCGGTAGCGATTCTTGGAGTTCTCCATCTTGATGGTCTGCTTGCCTTTATATACCAACTGCCGCCACTCACAATGTTTTCCCTCAGCGAAGAGGAAATTGACGCGCTGCCCCACCTTCATCTTGCTTGCGTCAAAGGAGCGGGCGCGAAGCATCATAGAGAGCATATCGTAGGCGCAGTACTTTGAGGAGTGTGATTTTATTTTCACCGTTCCCATATCCTGACGTGACTGCATCTTTAAGTTGCATTGGCGATTGGGATAGGTGTACCACACGTCCTCCTGATAATAGTGCTTTCCCTCCTTGGCGCGTTTGGAATAGTAGAGCGGCACGAGATTAAGGTCGGTATAAGAGGTCAGCGTGTCGCGCATCACGAAGTAGCGGTCGCTCTGCTGCGAGCCGCGCGTGATAAGATATGTTTTATAGGCAGGCTTACCTGCGTAATTGGTTCGTGTGATATTCCACGAGGCGGTACCCACATTCTTCCACACGAATTTCCAGTTGAAATAGAGGTCGTAGGAGATTGTTTCGCCTGAGTTGAACGCGCTATTGGTAGAGCCGCACTGTGCTTGAGCGGGAAGCACTACGACTAAACCAATAAAGAACATAACCAGTAAATTTCTTTTCATCGTTTCAATGTTTTTCTGTTGAATACAAAAGGATTTTTCTCTTTGAGAGAGATAGCAGGCTAAGGTTTAAGGTGAGTTCTATTAATTTCCACGGTTAAGTTTGACATAGATGGGCTTTAATCTTTTGTCAGAAATCTGACAAAGCGAAAGAAAAGAACCCACCTTAACTCCGTCGCTGCTTGTTACGTTCTATATTACGCTCGTGTGCGGAGCGTGAGGTGCTGCCACGCGTGGTAGCATTACGCAGTTCTTCGGGTTTTTGCAATAGCACGGGGCGTTCCTGTGGTTGCCACGTCACTTCGGTGTCCCAACCAGCGCGAAGTTCGATGGGCTTGTGGTAGTAACACATCTTTTCGGGTTGTTGGCGGGCGGCATAGTCGCCCGTGTCCCATCTACCGTTGTTGTTGTCATCAAAGAAAAGACGCATAAACACTTTTCCTGGGCGCAGATAGAAAAAGTCCACTTGTCCATCGTTGTTAGCACGGGCTGTTTGTAGGACACGCTTGTCGTCTTGCAAGAGTTGCACCACCGCTGTACTGTCAACGCCGACCAGGGAGACGAAAAGCGAGCCAAACTCCTCGGTGGCAGCGATACGGAAGCGCTGCGAGAGAGCCCTATTCTCTATTCCATTGAGGCCACGGATAGTAGCGGAGTCTATCTTTAGCATATACTGCTGCCCCGGACGCCATTCGGCATAGAGGGTGTAGGAGAGTCGGCTGAGAGGCGAGGGAACGAGTTGATAGCGCGCCTCGACTTGTGCGCTATCTGGGCCGAGAAGAAGATGTATGCCCGCGAGGTTAACATCCGAGGCGGGTTGCAACAGGCGTATCGTGGGATTTTCGGCGGGCGACATACTGCCGCTCGCGCCCTTGATATCTATTGTCATATACTCTCTGGGCGGTATCTCCTCGGTAAAGTCGCCACGTTTATGCCGCCGCTCACGCTGTCGCTCCCATTTTTCCAGCTCGTCGGCTTGTTGTTTCGCTCGTTTGGAAAAAGTTAGACGCGGATGGAGTGCAAGGGTATCCGTTCGCAGGGTATCAACGCCTGTGGAGTCGTCGGTTTCGTAGTAGGTATAGAGAAACTGAAGGGTATCTATACGAAGCATAGCGGTGTCTTTGAGCCAGTAGGTAATGGTGTCGCCAGTAAGGTTGCGATCTTCCACAAAGGCATCGTATTCGTTGAAGTTGAGTCCTTGTATTTGCGGCACGAACGGCGAGGGGCCTGTGAAGTACACGCGAAACCACTCGGGGACGTCGCGTTGTGTCTTAAGCAAATGGCGCGGGCGGTTAGCGTGGGTAAAGGCGCGAAGGATGACGTTGTCGGGTGTAAAGTGCGTGAAAGGAATGTAGCGTATGCTGTCCCACGTCAGGGTGTCGCGCCACACTGTGTCCTGTCGGACATCAGCATAACAAGCAGTGGTAAAAGTGTCGTCGGTCCAACCCATCATTTCGGCGCGCGACGTGAAGTGGTAGTCGCCGTCCACGTCTTTTAGGGCATAAAGCCGATAAGTGCCGTGGCGCACGCCTTTAATACAGAAACGCCCCGTCTCGTCGGTGCGCCCCACGCGGTCGAAAGCACGTGTACTAAACGGGTCGCTCACTTCTTGCAGCGTGGTATTTATTACGCTGATATCTTTGGAAGAAGCCACGGTGTCGGCCTCAGCCTCGTCCACATAAAGCCCCACGAGCACACCTTTTATGGGCGTAAGCGTCTCGGCATCTATCACATAGCCACTCATTTCCATCGTGTCGAGCACCTCGCCGGTGGAAAAGAAATAAGTGAACGTGCCGAGCGGGTTTCCCTCGTTGTTGTCGCTGATAGCATCACCGAAATCTATGGTGTAAGTGGTGTTTGGTCGTAACGTGTCGGGCAGGGTGACGCGTATGCGCTTACCGCTGACACTCACCTCGGGCGGCTCCACCGAGGGCGGCGACATCACCACTTTTTCTTGCGGGTTGTCCACCTTTACATTTTCGTCGAAATGTATCTCTATGCGCTTGGGGTTTGCTCCCGTGCGTCCTAAGGCAGGCGACATAGAAAGGATGCGTGGCGGCGTTTCGTCGAACGGCCCACCATCGGGTCCGCTGCCAGGATTGGCACAAGCCGAAAGTAGCAACAGCACTACTGCCGTTAAGACGTATAATATATGGTGCGCATATTTCATTGCGAGATAAGGGAGCTATAAAAAGGAGCGTCAGCGAAGAGCCAACACCTCGTCTATTATTTTACGGTCGTTACACAGCCTGGGCACTTTGTGTTGGCCACCCATCTTACCACGCGAGCGAAGCCAGTCTTCAAAAAGCCCGTTGCGTGCCACGATGAGTTCCAGAGGTTGTAGCGTGAGGTTCTTGAAACGCTTAGCCTCGTAGTCGCTATTGATTTGCTGCAGCGCGCGGTCTAACACCTCGGCGAAGCGCACCACATCGTCGGGCTGTTTGTCGAACTCCACCACCCACTGGTGCCGGCACTTGCCCTCCTCGTCCATAAACACGGGGGCGGCGGTGTATTCTTTTACCGTTGCACCCGTTTCGGCACAGGCTTCCAACAAGCCTTGCTGTGCGTTGTCAACGATTAACTCCTCTCCAAAGGCATTGATAAAACTCTTCGTGCGACCGCTGATAACGAATTTATATGTGGGGCTTGTCTGCGTAAAGCGTACAGTGTCACCTATTTGGTAGCGCCACAACCCGCTACTTGTGGTTATCAACAAGGCGTAGTTCTTTCCCGCTTCTATTCCCCACAAAGGAAGAACGCGAGGATTATCCTTCCCTACATCTTCCAGCGGAATAAACTCGTAGAACACGCCGTAATCAAGCATCAAGAGCATAGCGAGGTCGTCGGGTTTATCTTGAATGCCGAAGAAGCCCTCGCTGGCATTGTAGGTCTCTTCGTAGCGTATCTCTTCGGCACCAATGATGCGCTGATACTGCTCGCGATAGGGCGTAAAGGCCACGCCGCCGTGAAAAAACACCTCTAAGTGCGGCCACACTTCTTTTATCGTCTGCTTACCGCTGATTTCAAGCACTCTGGTGAGTACGCTCATCATCCACGATGGCACACCACTAAGGCTGGTGACGCGCTTATTTAATGCCTCGTGCGCTATGCGTTCACGCTTTTCCTCGAAGTCTGACAACAGAGCGGTTTGCTTGCTCGGCACGCGAAACATATTCACACGCTCAGCAATGTTTTCAATCAGGATAGCACTCAAGTCGCCTACGAGGGAATGGGGAAGGCTATAGTTCGGCTGATGGGAGCCGCCGAGAATAAGTGCACGCCCGTCCATAATGTGGCTCTTGGGATAGTTGCCCACGTAGAACACCACGGCATCTGTGCCACCACGGTAATGTGTGTCCTTGAGTGCAGAGGAACTGACGGGGATAAATTTACTTTTATCGTTTGTCGTTCCGCTTGACTTTGCGTACCACTTCACGCGTCCAGGCCATAGGACATCGGCTTCGCCGTGTCGCATACGGTCTATCTCGCCCTTGAGCGTTTCGTAATCGTTTAGGGGAAGGCGGTTCGCAAAGTCTGTATAGTTTTTTATTTCGCCGAAGTTATATGTTTTGCCATAAACCGTTCCTGCCGCTTCTTGCAACAACTGCATAAGCACATGCTCTTGCGTCTGTTCGGCTTGCCCGTAACGCTTATAGATTTGGCTTCTACGCCACGACAGATAAGGCTTTATCAGCTGTGTAATCATTCCTTTGCTTTCTTTGATGCGCGAAGATACTGCAAGACGTGCAGGGAGGCAAATAAATAAGGTGTTTTGAGGGCTCAGTCCTTGTATTTCCTCTTAGGATTGCGGGGAAACCAGCCACGCTTGACGCGTTGCTTTTGTTCAAAGAGTTCGTGAATGCTCCATAGGCAGGAGAAGCCCACCACGCCGAGCAAACTGGCTACAAAAACATTCGACACGAAACAAGCACCCACAATACAGCACAAGCCGACAAACAAGAATATCCACCACGGACGCGTGCCGAAATAATACTCTGTCTTTATCACAATAGGATGGAACGTCCCTATCACAAGAAAGGTACACAACCCGATAAGAACACCGAAGAACGAGAAAAGGGCAAGCATCATACGCTAACTGCAGAGCCTATATGTTGAGGTCGCCATTGTGGAGGTGTTCGCCCTCTTCTATACCGCGATGCAGTCGAGTACGCTGACCCTTCATAAAGTGTGGCTCCGTTATGGGGATGTTTCGGCTAAAGCCCTCGCCGAGGGAAATCAGTGCTTCGGTACTGGTAATGCCTTCTACTTTCATCACACACGTATTGAGCAACTCCATAAGGTGCTCGTTATCGTAGGAATAAAGTTTTACCATTATAGAGTACTGCCCCGTGGTAAAATGGCATTCTACAATCTCGGGAAAGGCTTTGAGTTGCTCGGCCACTTTTTTGTAGATAGAAGCCTTTTCCAACTTAATGCCTACATAGGTGCAAGTGTTATAGCCAATGGCTTTGGGATCTACGGTATAGCCCGACCCTGTAATTACGCCTTCTTCTATCAGTCGGGCTACGCGTTGGTGGATAGCCGCACGCGACACGCCACATTCTTCTGCCACGTCCTTAAAGGGGATACGGGCGTTCCGTGTGATTATCTCCAAAATTTTTCGGTCAAGGTGGTCTAACGAATCTGTCATACCGTTTGTTGTCTTATTTTGATGCTACTTGTTGTTTTACATTGGTGCAAAGGTAGCGAAAAATGTCAGTGTGGGCGAACTGATTCTGCATAAAAACACTTTTTGCTGACGCTTTGTGAACGAGAGAGGTGTGTTTTGACACATTCTGTAAGTTTTCCCCTACGGGCTTGTGTCCTCTAAACATTGGTTGCGGCCTGCCGGGCGGTAAGGAAGCGTACGGGATACCACACGCTCAGCAGTCCTGTCAGCAGTGCGGTAAAGAGCACCAGCAACACATCGCCCAGTTGCACGCTCACAGGATAGGCATCAATGATAAACGAGCCCTCCTCGCCGCCCAAGCGTAGGAGGCCGAACTGTTGCTGCACAAAGCAGAGTGCTATGCCGAGTACTACTCCCGTTATCGCTCCTACGATGCAGATGAGCATGCCTTCGTAGAAGAAGATGCGCCGCACATCGCGCGTAGTGGCACCCATGGTGCGTAGCGTAGCGATGTCGCCGCGTTTTTCTATGATAAGCATCGAGGCGGCACCGATAATGTTGAAACTGGCTATCAAGGCAATAAACGCCAAGAAGATATAAGCCATAAACTTCTCAATGTTCATTATACGGAAAGTGTCTTCCTGCTGCTCCATTCTGTCGAGTACGCGAAAGCGCCCGCCGCCGAGACGTTGCAGCTCGGCTTTCACCTCCGCGAGATTGGATGCAGCTGTATGCAGACGGAGCTCCAACGAAGAAATTTTGCCTGTCTGCTCAAACAAATCCTGCACGAATTTCAGCGGAGCAATCATAATACTCTCGTCGTACTTGCGTTGATGCACTTGAAAGGCCACGCCCGAGGAATAAATCTTGTCGAACGTAAAACTCTCGGCGGGGTTTGCCAGATTGATGCGTTCGCCTTTTCGCGGTGCGTAGATAAAGGGTGCGCCAAAGTCTATGCTCCCCATCGCTGCGGCAAGGCCTATGCCGGGTGTGCCGTAGTTTATTCCTGCGCGTTGCAAGGCAAAGCCATTCTCGGTGTTGCCGAGAAGTATCGTGTCGATGCCGGTAGTTTCTGCATAGTTGTCGGCCACGCCTTTGAGTGTAAAGACGAGGGGTTTGCCCTTTGGTAGGATTAGCGCCTCTTGTGCCAGACACGGTGTAGCACTTGCCACCGCCTTGTGGTGGCTCATTGCTTGTATGGCGGGATCATCGGCGTTGACGGTTTTTCCAGCGGTAGGCACGACCAGCAGCTCTGGGTCCATCGTGGTGTAAAGTCCGCCTATGAGTTCGCGAAAGCCGTTGAACACGCTCAGCGTCACCACCAGTGCCAAACACGCCACCGCCACACCGCCAGCCGATATAGCGGAAATAAGATGTATAAACCCCACCTTTCGCGGTGCGAAGAGGTAGCGGCGTGCTATAAAAAACGGGAACGACATCTCCTCGTAAGCGTATTAGTGAGCCGACAGAAGCTGGTCTATATGGTCAATGTAGTCAAGGGTGTCGTCGATAAAGAAGCGCAGTTCGGGTATGATACGCAGTTGTTTGCCGCATCGCCGTCCGAGTTCATAGCGTATGCTTCGCACGTTGGCGTTGATATTGGCCAATATCTCGTGTCCGCGCTCGGAGGGAAAGATAGAAAGATAGGAGCGACACACGCTAAGGTCGGGGCTGATGTATGTTTTGCTAACGCTCACCAACACGCCGTGCGTCTGTGCCGTTTGCAGCCGAAAGATATCGCTAAGTTCTTTTTGTAACAGGCGTTCTATGCGTTTTTGTCGGGTTGTTTCCATAGCGGGAAGAAGTTTAGTTTGCAGCGCGTGTGTCGAGGATGGTGTAGCCTGCCTCTGTGATGCCGTGCTGAATGTCTTGGATATGCTTCGTATTTCGTGTTTCAAGCACCATACGTAGGTTGCACGAGTTCACATCGGGGCTCTCGCCGTTACGCTCGTGGTGGAGCGAAATGATGTTTGCGCCAAAGCGTACTATGACTTTGCTCAACCCGAGTAGGGAGCCGGGGCGGTCGGGCAGTTCTATGAGCATCTCTACCGTGCGCCCGCTCTTCATCAAACCGCGATTGATTACGCGGCTAAGTATCGTTACATCGATATTGCCGCCGCTCACCACGCAGCACACCTTTTTGCCCGTCACAGGATACTTTCCAAACATAGCGGCGGCAACACTCACGGCACCGGCACCCTCGGAGGCGAGTTTGTGGTGCTCAATCAAGGCAAGGATTGCGGCGCATATTTCGTCCTCGCTCACGGTGACGATGTCGTCCAAGTACTTCTGACATAGTTCAAACGTAAGGCGGCCGGGCTCTTTCACGGCTATGCCGTCGGCTATGGTAAGCACATCGGGCAAGGCAACTATCTCGCCGCGCCGCACACTCTCTTGCATACCGGCGGCTCCGGCGGCTTGAACGCCGATTACTCTGATGCTCGGCTTAAGCGTCTTGAGCGCATAAGCCGTCCCCGCAGCGAGGCCTCCGCCACCGATAGGCACGAACACGATGTCGAGGTCGGGACGCTCGTCAAGGATTTCCATACCTATTGTCCCCTGACCGGCTATCACGAGCTCGTCGTCGAAAGGATGGATAAAGGTCATGCCGAGTTCTTTCTCCAATTCGAGGGCACGGTTGTAGGCATCGTCGTAAACACCGGGTACGAGTACCACCTCTGCCCCGAGGTCGCGCGTGGCTTCTACCTTAGAGATAGGAGCTCCGGCGGGCATACATATCAGGGATTGTATGCCGAGGCGGCGGGCAGCCAGTGCCACACCCTGTGCGTGGTTGCCGGCGGAGCAAGCAAGCACACCGCGCGCACGCTCGTCGTCGCTGAGCTGAGAAATCTTGAAACCCGCGCCGCGCACCTTGAACGAACCCGTCACCTGTAGGTTTTCGGGCTTGAGATATAGGTCGGCATCGGGGAGCAGTTTCTCTGTTTTGATGAGCGTGGTGGGACGAATGACACGGCTTAGCACCGTTCGCGCTTTGTAGATAACGTCAAGAGTAAGCAAAATCGTAGGAGTTTTAGGTTTATGTGTCGCTCGTATGTGTCGCAACGGCTCACAGCGAGCGTATGGTTTTTATGAAACGCTGCAAAAGTACGAAAATCCGCTAAATAGCCCACAAAGAATATAGTTGAAGCACGCTTGTCGCACACTACGAGGTAGCGGCAAAAGGCAATTCTGCCACGTGGGCCTGACGTGTGAAGATAGTTATTTGTACTTTTGCCGTGCAGGAGCCGCCGCGCGATGCCTACACTCCTTATTCTGCCACTATGCTTATCGCTACCACCATATTACTCCTCGTGCTTTCTGTTGTGCTTGCCTTAGCCGTGGTGAATTTGCGCACATCGCTCTCACACCTTCAGCGGGCTAACTCACTCCTCACCGCCGAGCGCGACGAGGCACGCCAAGCTCTTTCTACACTCACCGAGGAGGCGAAGCAGATAGAGGCCTCGCGCGCCGCGCTACAAGCGGCGTTAGATGCCGAGGTACTCCACGCGCGGCGCGAGGCTACGGAGCGGCAGACCGTGTTGCAGCAAACGCTATCGGCGGTAGAGGGCCGGTTGCAGCAAGCGGCACAACAACTCCTGACGCAGCGCACCGCCGACCTCAACAAAGCCAACGAGGAGCAGATAGCCCACATCCTCGCTCCCTTTCGCGCTTCACTCGGCGATATGCGCCAGGCAGTGGACGGTATGCGCGAACAGAGTGCACGCGACACGGCACAGGTGGAGAAGAGTGTGGAGCAGATGCTTCGCCAGGCCGCCGAAATAGGCCTGCGCGCCGACAACCTGGCCAACGCCATACGCTCCAACCATAAGTTGCAGGGCAATATGGGCGAGGTGGTACTTGCGGAACTCTTAGAGAGCCAAGGACTACAGGCGGGTACTCACTTCTCGCTACAGCCCACACTACGCGATGCGCGGGGACGTGCGCTGCAAAACACCGAGAGCGGCAGCAGAATGATTCCCGACGTGGTACTCCACTTTCCCGACCGAAAAGACGTGGTGATTGACTCCAAAGTGTCGCTCAACGCCTTTCTCGACTACGCCGCAGCACCCACCGACGAGGCTCGCAGCGATGCCCTGCGCCGACACGTAGAGAGCGTGAGCGAACACGTGCGCGAACTCGCCCAGAAAGCCTACCACAAGTACCGCTTCCTCGACCACGAAATGCTGCCCTACGTCATTATGTTTGTGCCACAGGAAAATGCCCTACAGTTAGCGTTGGCCAAAGCCCCCTCGCTCTGGCGCGAAGCCTTCGACAAGAATGTTTTTATAGCCGGCGGACAAACACTCATCGCCGCCCTGCGCCTAATAGAACTGGCCTGGCGCGGACAGCGACAGCGCGAGAGCGAGCGAAAGATAGTAGAACAGGCCGAGGAACTGCTCCACCGCGTCACGCTCTTCGTGGCACGCTACGAAGAGGTGGGCGCACGCCTCACCCGCCTGCAAGAGGCCTACGCCGATG